>ERZ1669250.609-NODE-609-length-15045-cov-12.377985_pt1 | contig 15045 bp, 17 predicted proteins | sample MGYA00579295_ERZ1669250 | MGnify/ENA primary metagenome ERZ1669250 (study PRJEB41166, sample SAMN08046056) | hot springs metagenome | biome: hot spring; feature: acid hot spring; material: thermophilic sediment; isolation source: thermophilic sediment from acid...
TGCGGGGGGTGAGATTTGAACTCACGCAGGTTCTAAACCACAGGAGTTCTGCGGCAAGACCTCAGTCCTGCGCATTTGGCCAAGCTCTGCCACCCCCGCTTATTTTTTAAGCGCATCTTCGGTGATGTCGAGCGCCTTTTCAAGCACGGCCAAGGTTTTCTCAAGTATTTCGCCTGCAGGCATCTGGCCGAAAGTCTCTATGTAAAACTCAAACTCATCATCGCCGAGCTGCTTGTAAGTAATGTAGCCTGGCTGGAACTTTGCATGCCTTGATCCGGTGCCCATGACCGCAGTACCTTCCAGCCGTATGTGCTGGCCTTCTGCAAGCTTTATTATTGGAATCTTCTCGTTGGCAACCTTTACTTTCTTGTCCTCGCTCTTTAGCTCGCTTGAATAAACAGTCTTAGGGCCTTCTGCCTCTAGCGAGAACAGTATTTTATCCTTTTCGTCGTATCCCTTCGAAGGTGTTATGATTGGTATGAGCCCTATCCTGTGAGCAATGTATTCGTCAAACATAGCACTTGTGTTTTCGTAGAAGGTAACCGTGTCTATGGCAAACGTAGGTACGCTTCCCATGGCAATTCTTCTTATTGCGTTTGCAAACGCAGCATTTATGCCACTAATAGTAAACCTCACTGCAAAGGGGCTGTTCTCTAAAAACTTAATTTGCATAGCACCAACTCAAAAGCAGTCAAATATTAAATTAACCGAATATATATAAAAATGTGTGGTAGTGTGGATTTCTTCAAAGCATACCTCGATGCGAAAAAACGACAGGGGTTTGGAAATACACAAATAAGGATCGCTTCTGCCGAAAGGCCACATGTTTCTCTATCTTCACTTAGAGGCAACTTTATAGAAATAAAATATAAGCAAAGCACAATTGTGGAGTATGCTGAAAAAAGATATGTGCTTGTAAAGTCTTTAGACTATGATCTTCTCATAAGCGTTTATGATGTCAACACAAGCCGTGTTTTCGCCTTTAGAGCTGCAAAACAGGAAGATATGAAAAAACTTCTTTACAACTTTCTCAAAAGGCTTAAAAAGCCAAATTTGGAGCTTAGAGCAATAGGTATGCAGAACCTCAGAGAAGGCTATGGTGCTGACTTGCTTGCGAACATAGAGCTTGCTTATACTGCGCTAAAGCCCAATGTTAGGCTTGTTGAATTGGATCTTTTTGGAAATGAGACAAGGCACATAGCAATAGATACTAAGACAGGCTCCAGCAACGATGTTCTTATTTATGACCGCTTCTACAAGCCTGGCGAGCTCACGACGCAGACAAGCTTCGAGCAATTTCAGAGCTTAGTACTTGGCCACCCTACAAAAGTTTGAGTTCGTACAAGTTTTCATACACAGGTCCTTCAGGAGTAAGGGTGCTTTTCTTTAGCGCTATGGCCCCTACTTCAAAGTCTCCAAATTTTTCGCTTTTGTGCTTCTCAATAAGGTTGAGAAGCGGGGCTTTGTCCTTTATGTATTTAACCCTAGCTATGGTGAAGTGAGGGACATAAGGAAGGCTGTGTTCGTATGGTACGCCTGCCTCTGCAAGCGCGTTTCCTATAATTGAAAAAGCAGTCTTCAGTTCCTGTACCCCTTTGCTTATTCCTAGATAAACCACTTTTATGAATTTTGGCGAGAAATAGGAAACGCCCTCAAAAGAAACTGGAAATCGGGCTATTGAAATGCTGCTCAGGGCTTTTGTTGCTGCCTGTGCCTTCTGCTCATCAACTTCCCCTATGAAGTTAAGGGTTATGTGCATTGCTTCTTTCTTCACAAACGTAAAGGAGCCTTGCAAAGATTTTATCTCCTGCTCAAGAAGCTCTGCCTTTTCTTTTACTTCTTCTGGCACATCGATTCCTATAAAAAGCCTCATGAATAACACATATTAGGTGGTTTTATAACTGACATTATTGACATAGAAGAATTTAAAAAGGCAGACCTGAGGGTTGGCAAGATTGTAAAGGTTGAGCCTCATCAGCAGGCAAAGAAGCCGATGTACATAATTACAGTGGACCTTGGCGAAGAGCTTGGAGCAAGAACAATAGTCGCTGGAATAAGGGAACAGTATGGTGAAGAAGAGCTTGTTGGCAAGCTCATTGTTTGTGTTGCAAACCTCAAGCCAAAAAACGTTGCTGGAGTGGAATCACAAGGTATGCTGCTTGCTGCTGAAGATAATGGAGTAATATCTCTACTTACGCCAAACAAAGAAGTCAGACCAGGAAGTAAAATAAGATAGGTGGGAAATTTGATAATAGGCATAACGGGCTATACCGGATCTGGAAAAAGTACAGTGGCAGAGATCTTACATGAAAAAGGTTTCAAGATTGTGGAAATGAGGGATGCGGTAGTGGAAGAGATGAAGAAAAGGGGCATGGAGATAAATTCGAAAAGCATGAGAGAGTTCGCTACAAAGCTTAGGGAGGAGGAAGGAAACGATGTTGTGGCTAGACTTACCTATGAAAAAATAAAGGGGGAAAAGGGAAATGTGGCGATAACCGGCATGAGAAGCACGTATGAAGAGGAATATTTCAGAAACAAGATCAAAAACTTCTTGGTTTTGGCAGTCGTCGCCCCTGAAAGAACAAGGTTTGAGAGAATAAAAAAGAGGAACAAGCCTGATGACCCGAAAACTTTTGAGGAATTCAAAAGAATAGAAAGCATGGAGCTAAACGGGTTCTCTGGAAAGAGGGACCCTGCCCATGGTCTCCAAAGCCTAATAGACCATGCAGACCTAGTAATATTCAACACAAGCACCAAGACAAACCTCAAAAAGGACGTGGAAAAGCTAGTCGAATATTTGGAAAAGGCCTAGAAAAGAACTGCCCTGGTAAACATGCTCATTATGAAGGCTAGCACAAACATTATTACAAGATCGCCTATTAGCCAAGGCGTTGGGAATATGAGAAGCAGCAATGCAAAGATAACGGCCATTATTGCAAAATAGACTAGCTTGTTCCACCTAAACACTTTGCTTCCATCAAGAGGGAATATGGGCAGCATGTTGAAAAAGGCCAGTATTATGCTTATTAGCATAGTGTAGAAGAACATTTGGTATAGATAGCTATGCACGGGCACTAGGAGGCTCAGTGCAAAGAAGGCTATAAAAACTGCAAAGTTGGTAAGCGGTCCTGCAAGAGAGACGTATGCGTCTTCCTTTTTTGTGAAATAGCTAGTGTAGATTACCGTAGCGCCAGGCAGGCCTATCAAAAAGCCGAACATACTAGTAAGCAGTGTAATAATCAATCCAGTATCTGATTTTCTAAAAGCAGCTACTGCTCCGTAGTGCTCAGCAACTACCTTGTGCATATATTCGTGTAAAACAAAAGAAAAAGTCACTGCAACTAACGCAATAGGAAAGAAAAAAGCCAAAGCGCCGATGCCCGGTGCACTTTCTATGCCTCCGTTGAAAACAAAATCAAAAGCCAAAGTCAAGACTAGATCGGCAATTAGCAAGTCTTTAATTTCCCTGCTAAGTCCAATATGCTCTCTTGCAAACATTTAACCTAACCAAAGTAAGTTGGATATTTATTTATTAACAGCAGTAATATAAAAGAAGCTCCATCGTCTAGAGGTCAAGGATGGCGGGCTCTGGACCCGCAGACGCCAGTTCGAATCTGGCTGGAGCTAATTTTGTGTTGTGTAAGAGTGGAGTGCCACTAATCAAAGTTTTATTTTTCTATATTTTATAATAAAAATAAGCAATTAACAAAAACAAAACAAATATAAAAACAGAGGAAAAATAGTGGCACTCAACCCTGTATAGCGAGGGGTGGATTTGAACCACCGATCTCTGGGTTATGAGCCCAGCGGGTACTCCAAACTACCCCACCTCGCTTTATTGTTTAATTTCTCCTTTCAATTAAATAACTTTTTCTTTTTCAAGAAGCAGAGATTTAGCTTCTTCTTTGCTTAGCCTTTTCAAAGGTTTGCCACAATCAGGGCATTTGAAAGAATGCTCGAATGCAACGTCAAATGGCAAAACAACTTTGTTATAGTCGAAACATTTCTCGCACACAAAGAAATCATCACAGTCTTCAGGCAGGCCTATCCCCGCTTCTTCCTTCTTTGTGCTTATGTTGCTGTTGAATTCAAGCAGCTTCTCAACATCAACATACCAATGGAATGTTAGCCAACCTTTAGAATCTTTTTCAGTGTCGTATTTTGTTATGCCATAGCCGCTGAGCAGGTTCAGCACACGTCTAACCTCATTAACCTTTACATTAAGCTCGTTTGCAAGCGCATCGTCTGTCTTTGGAACAGTGAGCCTCTTCATTACTTCAACTCCGTATCTGCCCACGTTTGTGTGTATGTACTCTACAAAAGCATCGTTAGCAAGCACAGTGTTTATAGCTTCAAGCACCTTCTTAGCCTGCTCCCTTTTCTGCTGCCTTTCTAGCCTCTTCTTTTCTAGCTCCTTAGCCTTTTTCTTAGCTTCTATGCTTATTTTAGCTTTAGCTTTTGCCAAAGCCTTCTTGCGACTAGCCTTAGCAGCATTAACCTTGTTTTCCTGCCTTTTTACCTTTTTAGAATGAGCAGTACTCTTGCTTGCTGCCCTGCCTTTCAAAAAATCACCAATATTATTTTCGCTTCGGAGATATATAAACATATCTAAAGTTTAACCTAGTACTTATTGTTTTTGTGATTTTGTAAAATTTTTCAAGCGGGCCTGGTGGGATTCGGACCCACGACTTACTGGTTAAGAGCCAGTCACTCTACCAAGCTGAGTTACAGGCCCACAATATATTATTTTTTGCCTTTATTTATAAATTCTTTTATTACTGTGTCGAGTTCATCACTCTTAGGTTTTATTTCATAGCTTACCTGAACTATTGGCTTGTCTACATTGATTATATGCCTCAGGTTTGTGGGCGTCGCAGAGATCACAACATCGCAGTCAGCTTTGTTTATTGTTGCTTCTAAATCCCTTATTTCCTTGTCGCTATAGCCTACCGCCGGGAGCTCCTTTCCAAGGTGCGGGTATTGTTCATAGACCTGTTTTATTATTCCAACAGCATACTGCTTTGCATCAACTATCTCTTTAGCGCCGTATTCTTTCGCAGCTACAGTCGCAGCACCAAACGTCATTCCACCATGGGTTATTGTAGGTCCATCCTCTACAAGGAGCGCTCGCTTGCCTTTTATTATGTTTGGATTGTCTGGTGTTACTACCGATTCTGAAAGCAAAATCTTTGCCTTGCTGTTTATCTTCTTCAAGTCTGCCACAACTCTTTCTACATCTTCTTTGCTTGCAGAATTTACCTTGTTCACTAGCAAAACATCAGCCATCCTTGCTGCTGTTTGCCCTGGGTAATAAGTAAGCTCATGGCCTGCGCGGAGCGGATCTGCAACAGTTATCATCAAATCCGGCTTTATAAAAGGAGTATCATTGTTGCCGCCATCCCATAGTATTATATCTGCCTCTTTCTCCGCATTCTTTAATATCTCTGCATAATCCACCCCTGCATAGACCACAAACCTGTTTAGTATGTGTGGCTCATAATCTTCCCTCTCTTCTATAGTTGTCTTGTATTTGTCAAGGTCTTTTATTTCGGCAAACCTTTGCACTTTTTGCTTCGCAAGGTCGCCATATGGCATAGGATGCCTTATTATCACCACCCTTTTACCCAAATTTCTAAGTAACTTTGCAATATACCTGCTTGTAGGGCTTTTCCCCACACCAGTTCTCACTCCACATACTGCTATTACTGGCTTGTTTGACTTTAGCATTGTTCGCTCCGGTGCAATTAGCCAAAAATCAGCCCCACTCGCGTTTGCTACGCTAGCCTTTTCCATCACCGTATCGTTGCTTAGATCGCTATAGGCAAGTATGCATACATCAGCGCCGAGCTCTTTTATGAGCTTGGGCAGATCTTTTTCGTCATATATTTTTATTCCGTTTGGATAACGTTCCCCGCTAAGCTCTTTTGGATACAGTCTATTGCTTATGAACGGTATTTGTGCCGCTGTAAATCCAACAACTTCATAATTTGGGTCGTTCCTGAACAAGGTGTTGAAGACATGGAAATCCCTTCCAGCAGCGCCAAGAATGAGCACTTTCGTTTTTGCCGCCATACACCCACAAAAATTTTAGCATAGAGCAAAAATAAAAGCTAAATCTTTTTAGGCTTGTAGTGGAATAGCTTCCTCAGCTTTGCCACCTCATTTTCTATTTCATGCATTGCAAGGTGCCTAAGCTCGTATTTTCTCAAGTCGGCATAAAGCTTATCATTATAGTCTTGGTATACATCGAACTTGTTTCTTGGTATTATGTGTATGTGAAGATGTTCAACGCTTCTACCAGAGTACTCTCCAATTTGTGCTACAATGTTGTACGAGCTTTCGCACTTATATGCCTTCAATAATACAGGTATGACGTGCCTCATTGTCTTTAGCAGGTCTTCGGCCTCTTTATCTGTAAGCTGCATCAAATCAGTAACGTGCCTTTTAGGCACTATTAGCGAATGGCCTTTGACTACTGGATAGAGGTTGTAAAGCACGTACGTATGCCTGCTTTCGTAGTATGCTTGCTTGATTATTTGCTCTTTGTTGCAAAAAGGATCACGTTCGTCTTCCTCAGTCATATTCTCAATATTATTTGCCTAAGCTTAAAAAAGGGCTTTTTTCTTCGTTTCAGGTGCCCACAAAACAGTAACTGCGAATCCTAGGAATTCAAAGGCTGCAAACATCACTAGTGCCGCCGATAGGCTGAGGGAATTGAGAAGCACTGGGAAAGCCACTATGCCAAGAATGCCTCCAATTCTGCTAAACGAAGTAGCAAAGCCATGTGCCGTAGCCCTAAGCCTCGTAGGATACGCCTCTGCTGGATATGTATATGTGAGGTTTGTAGGCCCTAGGTTGTGGAATACGTGCATAAGCGCAAAGCCTATGAAAGCGATAGCAAATGGCGTTTCTTTTGTAAAATGAGCATATGCTGCAAAGGTCAGCAAGGATATGCCTGCCAGCAAGAATCCATATTCTTCAAGTGGCTTCCTGCCTACTCTCTCAACAAGCGTTACGCATAAAGCAAATCCTATAAAGACAGGCACTTCTTCGAGCAAGTCAGCAATAATCGACCCAACATAGCTGCTTCCTGTGCTTATGAAAATAGACGGCGTGAAGGTCCAAACGCCATAGCTAGCAACATCATAAGCAAACCATGCCAATGAGGAAAAGAGCGTTAGCTTAAGGAAGCGCTTTGAAAAAAGCTCCCTAAAGCTGCTTTTACCCTTTTCCAGCTTTATGCTTTCTGCAAGCCTGCTTGGCAGCACGCCGACTGAGGTCGCAATTATCGAAACTGATTTTTCAAACTCCTTTTTCTTTTCTTTAAGCTTGAGCCACCACGGCGATTCTGGAATTGTATTCCTTGCAGCGACAACAATCAAGGGAATTATTGCCGCTGTGCCATACATTAGCTTCCATGCAACATTGCCTACAAAATAGAGAGGAATCGAGACAAGCAGGAAAACAATGCTGCCTATAGTCCACATGAAGATATTGAGGACAAGCAGCATGCCGCGCCTTTTCGTAGGTGAAAACTCTGCCTGGATAGAGGAGCTTATTGGATAATCTGCGCCAATGCCTATGCCAGCGCCAAGCTGCAACAGGAAAAACTCAAGCCAGTTGGTCGAAAATGCAGTGAGAAGCAAGAACAACGCAGTTGCACTAAGGTCATAAATGTACATTTTTCTTCTGCCTATCCTGTCAGCGATGTTGCCAAACGTAGCAGCCCCAAGCAGCATGCCGATGAGTGGAGCCGCGCCCATGAGTCCCCATTCCAAGCTTGTCGGCTCGAAAACATATTTCAGGCCTGTAGGCAAAGCAGTAGCAGCGGAGAATATAGTAAGCACGTAGCCATCCATGAACATGCCCATGGAGGAGAATAAGGTAACAAGCCAGACGAATTTAGTTATGTGCTCTGTTTCGTAGTAGCCATGCACAATATGCGTGAACAAACAACCTTTATTATGTTTTTGATCACCTAAAAGCTAAAAGGCAAACTATAAACACCGAAAGAATTACAAAAGCAGCATGAGTGAGGTAGCTTACAGGAAGGTTCCCTGCTGTCCTGGGGAAAGTCGACCTTTCAGATCTTCCAAGTTATGAGGGGCTGTCGCTCTGAGACCTTTTGAGTGCAGTTAGGAAAACGTCAGAAATAAGGCCAGAAGATGCGTTAACCCATCAAGGAAGCAAGAGAGGCGTGTGCCTTCTAAAATTTGAATGGGGCATATAACCACATAGGATTTAAAACTTCGAAACGGTGAAATGACCTTTGCCTTTCTGCTGGTTAGGCAAGCCGGGTCTCCATTAGCCTTAAATATCTTTTCAGCTTAATATAAACAACCCGCAAGTACTGCATTTTGCAGGAGGGATTGAATGCTAGAAGACAAATATGCTGATTTTGAAAAGTTCCTTGCAGAGAATAAAGGTAAAAGAAAGTTTAAGCAAACAGTCGAGCTAGCTGTGAATTTCAAAGGAGTTGATTTTACAAACCAAAACAACAGGCTTAACCTTTCAATTCTTTTGCCACATGGAAGAGGAAAGGCTAGTAAAATAGCAGTATTTGCTTCTGATAGGTCCGTAATCGAAGATGCACAAAAGGCAGGAATAGAGGTAATAAAAGCAGAGGATATACCTGCAATTGCTACTGATAAGCAGAAGCTAGCAAGTTTGGCGAAATACGCGCTTCTTGCTCAGCCGAACTTAATGCCAACAATAGCTAAATATCTTGGCCAATATCTTGGGCCCAGAGGCAAGATGCCAAGGCCTCTGCTTCCAGGTACTTCATTGGCAAAGGCCGTTGACGAGATTAGCAGACAGGTTGTTGTAAAGACAAGTGGCAAGCTTTTGCCAACGGTGCACTGTCCAGTGGGCACAGAAGACATGGAGCCAAAGAAGCTTTTTGAGAACATGCAAGAGGTGCTTAACAACATAGTGGCAAAGACAGGCAAAAACAGCTTGAAGTCTGTCTTCGTGAAGCTCACTATGAGCAAGCCATTGAGGCTTATGTAGGTGCTAGAATGCTGAGAAAAGAAAAAGAGGCTTTCGTAAAAAGGCTTGCAGAAAAGATAAGCAAGCACAAGACAGTTGCAGTTTTGCCGCTTGCAGGCATACCTGACAGACTTCTTCAAAAAGCAAGAAATTCGCTCAGAGGAGAAGCTGAGATAATAGTAGGCAGGAACACGCTTATCAAGCGCGCGCTTGGCGATAAGGCAAGCCTAGCTAGCAAGGTAGATGGCGACGTTGCACTTGTTCTTTCAGACCTCGATCCATTTACGCTCTACTCTAAGATAGGTTCAAACTCCCTACAACTGCTTGCTAAGCCAGGCCAGATAGCCCCTATGGATATAGAGGTGAAAGCTGGCGAGACTAACATTCAACCAGGCCAAGCTGTTACGGAGCTTAAGGCAGCTGGGCTTGACGTTCAGATACAGAAGAACAAAGTCGTAATTGCAAAGGATAAAAAAATCGTAGAAGCTGGCAAGAAAATAACTGCGCAAGTAGCAAATGCCTTAAAGCTTCTCGACATAAAGCCTTTCACAGTCTCTACCACAATCTCTGCTGCTTACTTCGAAGGGCTGCTGTTCGGCAAAGAGGCTTTGAGCATAACCCCTGCCTATGTTGCTTCTGAGGTTGCGAAGTCTTTTGTAGAGGCAAACGCTTTGAGCACAGGAATAGGCTACGTAACTCCTTACAATGCAGCATATTTTGTAAGCAAGGCCTATAACGAAGCCATAGCCTTAGGCCTTTCAGCGAACATACCAGAGCCTGAGATTATGGAAAAGCTGGTTGAAAAGGCAGCTCAAGAGGCAAATAATATTAATAAGGTAGCGGGTATAAATAATACGAATGCTTAAAGGTGAAAACATGGAGTACATATACGCAGCACTATTGCTCGATTCTCTAGGAAAGGAGATAAACGAGGAAAACATGAAGAACGTTGTCAAGGCAGCAGGCAAGGAACCAGATGAAGCCATGATAAAAGCAGTGGTCAACTCCTTGAAAGGAGTAAACATAAAGGAAGTAATAAAGAATGCTCAAGCGCAGCAGGTAGTACAGCAAGCAGCACCTCAGCAGGCACAGGCTCAGGAAAAGAAAGAGGAGAAGGCTGAGGAGAAGAAGAGCGAGGAAGAGGCTGCTGGCGGTCTTGCAAGCCTGTTTGGCTAATAGCCGATTGGCGAAGCCTGCAAAAGTAATAAAAAGTTTGATAACTCAGTTATAGTGATTTTATGCAGGTTTACGTAGAAAAAGAATATTGCACTGGTTGCCAGCACTGCAAGGACGTTTGCCCGGTAGCCGTCTTCGAAATGAAAAGCAGGATGGTCGGCGATAAGCCCAATCCCGAAGTTAACACAGACAAGGCGCCACCAGAGCACCAGTGGACTGGGAAGGTAGACAAGGCCACTTATGACAAGTGGGCAAACGTACAAGATGGCCATAGACACTTTGCCAACGACAACGACGGTACAAGCGGCGGCATATCCGTAGCAGTGAACGGAGATGCGTGCATTCTTTGCCAAGCATGCCTGGTAGAGTGCGAAGGAGAATGCATAGTAATAACCGATGACAGCGGCAACGTCTACAAGTCAATCTACAAGTGAAGGTTTTGCTTTTCTGATTACTCCTAATTCTATTTTTGCTTCAATGCCGCATCTACTTCTAATTCTAATTGTAATTGGAAAATCAGAATGCAAAACTTAAATACAAAATACAAAGAGGAAAGAAAAAGAAAAGTCAAACTAAGTTGTCAGTCTTCTTCTCCTGCTGGGGGTGTGTTTTGTCCCGCCCCGCCGCTTGGCTGTGATGCTTTTGCGCTTATCATGTCGTCTATGCGGAGTATTTGCACGCTTGCTTCTGTCGCGCTCGCTATTGCCTGCTGCTTTATCTTCATAGGCTCAATTACTCCAAGCTTGCTCATGTCCCCTATAGTGCCCTTGTAGACATCTATGCCGTATACCATGCCTTCTTTTGTTCTCTGTTTGCTTCTTAGCTGTACAATGGTGTCTATCGGGTCCATGCCTGCACTGTCAGCTAGGGTCTTTGGAATTATTTCCAGTGCATCTGCGAAAGCCTGTATTGCAAGCTGCTCCCTTCCGCCTACCTCATTTGCATAGTCTCTCAGCTCTTTTGCCAAGCTTGCCTCTACAGCACCGCCGCCGTATACGCAAGAGCCTAGCTCAAGTGCAGCGGTGAGCGCGCCTATTTCGTCGTTTATGGTTCTTTCCGCTTCATCTATTACTTGCTGAGTGCCGCCTCTAACAAACAAGGTCACGCTCTTTGGATCCTTGCACTTCTCTACGAACACCATCTGTTCGCCACCAATCTTCCTTTCCTCGACAAGGCCTGCAAAGCCTATGTCGCTTGGTGATAGGTCATCTAGGCTTGTTACTAGCTTTGCTCCTGTAGCTTTTGCAAGCTTCTCTATGTCGCTCTTCTTCACCCTTCTTACTGCGAGTATGCCTGCCTTTGCTAGGTAATGCTGTGCAACGTCGTCAATGCCCTTTTCTACGAATATTGCGTTAGCGCCGCTCTGAGCAATCTTGTCCACCATCTCCTTGAGCATCTTCTCCTCCTGCTTGAGGAAAGACTCCATCTGCTCCGGAGATGTTATTTCTATGCGGGCGTCTGTTTCTGTCTTCTCTATCTCAAGTGCAACGTCGAGCAAGGCGATTTTTGCGTTTGTTATCGACTTCGGCATTTGAGGATGTGCGACTTCCTTGTCGATGAGTACGCCGTTTATCAGCTGCGTGTCTTCTATGCTGCCTCCCTCTTTCTTCTCCACCTTTATGTAGTCCTTATCAACGACTATTTTGTTGCCCTGCTTCTCAGCTACCTGTTTAACTGCCTTTATGACGAGTTGGGCAAGATACTTCCTTGTAGAGTCAGAGCCTATGTTTTTTGATCCACCAGCAACAAGCACAACCTTCTCGAGCAAGTCATCGTCGTCCAATCCAATAGGCACCGAATACTTGTTGAGCAAGTCAGCAGCCTTCTTTGCTGCCATGTCATAGCCTTTTATTATTGTGTTAGGGTTAATGCCCTTCTCTATCAGATCGCCAGCATTCTTCAGAAGCTCGCCAGCAAGAACTACCACGCTGGTTGTACCGTCGCCCACTTCCTTGTCCTGGGTCTTTGCTATCTCAACCATGAGCTTTGCTACTGGGTGCTCTACGTTCATTTCCTCAAGTATTGTTGCTCCATCGTTTGTTATTACTATGTCCCCAAGCTCGCTTACCAGCATCTTGTCCATTCCTTTAGGTCCTAGCGTGGACTTTATGATGCTTGCGACTGCGTACGCTACTGCTATGTTTGTTCTCTGGGCCTCTCTTCCGATAAGCCTTGTGGCCCCCTCAGGCAATATATAATACTGCTGACCAAGTGTGTTTTCGCTTGCCATATTTTCACCTTTCAAATTAGCATCAAAGCCTTGCTGCAAAATTAATGGGTATATAATAATATTTTTCCATTAATATTTTTATATCTTTTCCTGTTTTTCATGTAGAGTAGAGATTTCGTCTTTCGTTGCTGGCTCCTTGCACTCTCTTTCCAACTACCTTGCATAGCTTTGATTGCAATCTTGCTCTGATTACCCCCTTAACCTATCTGCGAAATCTTTCTTTATTGTATCTAGGTACGCCAGTGCAGCCCTTCCCTCTTCAGTAATTTTTACTTCTATTAAAAAGCCGTTCTGTTTTGTCTCTATAAACTTAGCGTTTACAAGCCTTTCAAGAACTCCGTCAAGCCTGTTCTCGCCTTCAAGCGTTCCAGAATCAAATGGCACATAAAGCGTTTGGTAGAATGAAACGCTATATTTGTAGATTGCCAACAGAAGTTCAAGCGACGCTTCAGAAATTTTGCTTATGCCTAGTATTCCTCTTTTGCTCTTGTCCAGCAATCCTGAAAAACCAACGCGTGCAAGGATTGTAGCTGCCTCCTTTCCTTTTTCGGTAATGCCGACTGAGGCCGGAACTGTGCCCTCGCCGCTGATTTTAACAAACCCAAAGCGTTCCAGATCCTTAAGTAAGCTAAGCAAAGAGCCATTGGCATATACTTCATTGTGCGAATCATGGATAGGTATGCCCGTTATATCACTTATCTCCAGCGGAGAAAGCTTTCTTGCATTTTTAAGTATCTTGAGCATCTCTGCATGCTTTTTTAACTCATAGTTACGATATTCAGCCAATTCCTTCAAAGTATTTATGACATCGAGAAGTATGGCAAGGCGTTTGCCCTGCGGCGTCAGCAGGTAGTCAACAATTCCTGTGGCAAGCTTCTTTACTTTCAACAAGCCTGCAGATTCTAGCTCTTCCAAGCTTTCATCTATCTTTATTTTTGCTTCATCTAGCTCGATATTTTTTATTTTCAAAGGCATAAAGTTTATTGCAGCCCCATAACTTTCGTTGTCACGAATGAAGCGCAAGGTGCTCATGCAGACTTGGTCTTTAATTAGGGCTTTTTGGTAATCGTTTAATTTGGAGCCATCATCGACTGCCTTCCTAACTGGCACTCACCCACCTGCTATAAGGATTCTGCTATTTTGTTTACAATTCTTTTAGCAGTTGCTAAAGTACTTTCATTTTTCTCGAGTAGGAAAATAATCAAGGCATTTGGCGTAGGATATACCATTGCACTTTCATTGCTGTAGCAAGGAATGCCTCTGAGCTCTGAAAGGAGAGACAAAAACTCACCTTCTACATCAACTCCATACATCTTGTGTATATTCTTCGCAGCTCCCAGTGCTCCTTCGTTCTCTATGTGCCACTTTACATAAGCAAACGCCTCTTCATCAGCCATGTCCTTATAGACTTCCTTGAATTTTTCTATAAGCTGCTTTTTCTTTGCTTCTAGACCCTCATTGCCTGTGTTTTCAGGCTTCCTAAGAAGGCGTTTAAATTCTCTAGCAACATCGTCAAGTGCCTTTTCAAAGCCACTTTTAGGCTCTTGCGCCTTGCTCTCCTTTACTATTTCCTTTTCAAGCTCCAACAACTGCGCCAGCCGGTCTGATCGGTCCGATACGACCTCTTTTGGCATAATTTTCCCTATTCCTAGTGGTTTTTTGCTATTTTTAAGCATTTGCTTTCGTTTATCTGTAAGGCGTCTAAGTAGGTATCGGCTAGAAGCGAATTCGGCAATTACTCAATGCCAAGCCCTCTTTTATAAGCTTTTGCAAGTTAAATACCTCTCAAAGTGTTTGTATGACAAGCGTAGCTATAAGAATTGCCGGCGCAAACGGCGACGGCATAGAGTCAGCAGGCGCGCTTCTTGCAAAGGTTGCGGCAAGGAACGGCTTGCACGTTTTTGCGTATAGGGGCTACCAGTCAATAATTAGAGGCGGCCATGTATGGTACCAGGTAAGGATTGCCGATTCTGAGATAGGCAGCTTTGGAGAGCTTGCTGACATACTAGTGGCATTGAATCAAGACGCAATAGAAAACCAGAAGACGCACATAAAGTCCAACGCCATAGTAATCTTCGATCCTAGCAAGGCCAATGCAGACTCCTTGCAATCAGCCCGCAAAATACCCATTCCTCTTCTCGAAATAGCAGTAAGCCAGTCAGGAGACCCTGTAATGCGAAATACAGTGGCGCTGGGTGCCGTGCTAAAGATACTAGGCCTGCCGCTAAGCGAACTAGAAGACGTGCTCAGGAGAACTTTCGGAAAGAAAGGAGAGGAAGTAATAGCTAATAACCTAAAGGCAGCAAGCGCAGGCTACAACTTTCAAGGAATAGATGCGGCGTATTCTTTGCACGGAGACGGCAAGCAGCGGTACCTGCTGGATGGCAACACTGCTACAGCGATAGGTGCCTATGCCGCTGATTGCAGGGCTTACTTTGCGTATCCGATGACCCCTGCTAGCAGCATACTCCATTGGTTTGCTGCCCACGAAGACAAGGGCGTGCTGTTTAAACAGACAGAAGATGAAATAGCAGCAATAAATATGACAGTCGGTGCAGCAAGTGCTGGCGTTCGCGCAATGTGCGGCACGAGCGGCGGCGGCTTCTCGCTCATGGTAGAAGGACTAGGCATGGCAGGCATGCTTGAAGTGC
>ERZ1669250.611-NODE-611-length-15035-cov-5.126168_pt1 | contig 15035 bp, 14 predicted proteins | sample MGYA00579295_ERZ1669250 | MGnify/ENA primary metagenome ERZ1669250 (study PRJEB41166, sample SAMN08046056) | hot springs metagenome | biome: hot spring; feature: acid hot spring; material: thermophilic sediment; isolation source: thermophilic sediment from acid...
ATAAATACATATCAAGTTAAATTAATCTTAGATATATAAATAATAATTTTATCTTTTAATTTTAATTATTGAATCATTAAATTTATTATATTTATTTATGATATTTTTTTATGTTGCATGTTTACACAGGTGATGGAAAAGGTAAGACTACAGCTGCGTTTGGCCTAGCTTTACGCGCATTTGGAAGAAATAAAAAGGTCGCCATTATACAATTTGCAAAACCTGAAAAATCTGGTGAATTTTTAGCATGTGAAAAGATTGGAATTGAAATATACAATTTTGGTTATCCAGGATTTATTATAAGAAGTCCAAGGAATGAGGATTATGTGGAAGCTAAAAAAGCATGGGAAAAAGCAAAGGAATTGATGAATTCAAATTATGATGTAATAATTTTAGATGAATTAAATATAGCTCTCTACTATAATTTAATTGAAATTCCGGAAGTTGTAAAGGTATTGTTAGATAAAAAAGAAAAGATGGAAATTATTATAACAGGTAGATATGCTAAAAAGGAGATAATTGATATTGCAGATTTAGTTACAGAAATGAAAATGGTAAAACATTATTTTGAAAAGGGAGTTCCAGCAAGGATAGGCATTGAATTTTAGATTAAATATTTCATAATATAATCTTTTAGTATATCTGAAATATTTATAACATTATCAATATAATCACTTATGATTTCAATATTTTTTGAACTAGAAACCAATAATGAAATCTTTAAGTTCAATTTTAATTCTTTTTTAATCTTTGAAACTACTAATGCAACCATCAAGTTATAATTATCATCAGATGAAGATAATATTACCTGTTTTGCTTTTTTAATTCCTGCTATTTCTAATACTTTAGGATTGTCAGCCCTTTCATGAATTACAATATATCCATCATTTTTTAAATAGTTGGCCATCTCGGAATCTCTAACAATCAATATCAATGGAATATCTTTATTTCTTAATTCTTCAATTAAAGAACTTATTATTGGTGTATATCCACAAAAAATCAAATGATTTTTTAAACCTGCGAATTCAACATTTTCCATAATATTCACCACCTTTTCCAATCTTTTTTGTAATATAGGACCTACAACTGAAACTATAGACCCTAAAAATGATACTATTCCAAAAACAACCAAACTTGCTGTAAAAAGTCTTGCACTGGTTGTAACTGGCAGAATATCTCCAAATCCCAAAGTTGTCATGACTTCAATCGTGTAATAAAATGCCGTTGGAAGGTTTTTTATAGGAGGGGAAAATTGATTACCAATATACAAAGATCCGACTATGCCATAAATCAAAGATAATCCGACTGAAGATATAGCTAAGATATTTTCTGAAGATATTAAATAAGCTGGAGGATATACATATTCATTCCTATATTTCCACAACAAATAAAATTCTAATATTGACAAAGAAATTCCAATAATATCAAAAACAATCAATCTTGACACCCTAGCAACTTCATTTATAAGATAGAAAATAAGAAATGCCTGAACTGCATACCAAGAGGTCCAAGTTTTTCTTTTTAATCCAGAATATAAAATTAAAAGAAAAATTCCAAAGAGTATATCCGTTGAACCAGAATATCTTGAGTTAAAAAATGATAATTGTGATATTATTGCTGAATATTTAACATTGAAGAATATAAATCCAGCATTGTATAAAATATAATATATGCCTATAATTAACACTATTTGGGGAATATATTTTTTTAATTTTTGCATCTTATACTTGAAATGTAAATTTTAATATAAAAAATATTCTAAACAATGTTTATATTTTTTTATGACTTTTCCTATTCATGAATCCCTTATACAATGAAATTTTAAAAAAATATGGTGATGAAACAAAAAAACTTTCTGAAATAGAAAATGATCATCTTTTTGAATTTTTATGGAAATATATAGAGATATTAAATCCAAAAAATATTTTTATAGTCACAGACGATGCAAAAGACAAAGAATTCATAAAAAATAAAGCATTAGAGGATAAAGAAGAAAGAAATCTAAAAAAGCCAAAACAAACATACCATTTTGATAATTATTATGATCAAGCAAGGGACAAAGAAAATACAAAGATATTAGTTCCTGGAAATGAAAAATTGCCATTTATAAATACAATGAATAGGGAAGAGGGCTTAAAAGAAATACATGAAAAGATGAAAGATATGATGAAAGATAGAACGATGTATATAGGTTTCTTCTCTTTGGGACCTTTGGATTCACCATTTTCTGAGCTAGCTGTTCAATTAACTGATTCATCCTATGTTATGCATAGTGAAATAATTTTATACAGAACAGCATTTAGCAAATTTAAGAAAAATAAAAATGTTAATTTTTTGAAATTTGTACATGCTCAAGGGGAATTAGATGAGAGAAAGACAAGTAAAAATCTAGCGAACAGGAGAATTTACTTTGATTTGGAAACAAACACGGGATATGCAATAAACACTCAATATGCTGGTAATTCAGTTGGCTTGAAAAAGCCAGCATTCAGAATAACAATATCGAAGGCATTGAAAGAAGGTTGGCTATCTGAACATATGTTTTTAATGGGTGTGAATGGCCCAAATGGAAGAGTAACATATTTAACAGGAGCATTTCCTTCAATGTGTGGTAAAACATCTACGGTAATGTTGCCTGGTGAAAGGTTGGTGGGAGACGACTTGGTATTTATTAAAGAGGTAAATGGTGAAGCAAAATCTATAAACATAGAAAATGGAGTATTTGGAATTATAGATGGTATAAATCAGAAAGATGATCCAATTATATGGAATGTTTTGCATGGTGATAATGAAGTTATATATTCAAATGTTCTAGTAAGTGATGGACAACCATACTGGAATGGAATGGGAATACCAATCCCGGAGAAAGGTGAAAATCACAGTGGGGAATGGTGGAGAGGCAAAAAAGATGCAGAAGGTAAAGAGATACCACCATCACATAAAAATGCAAGATTCACAGTATACTTATCTTCATTCCCAAATCTAGATAAAGAGGCATTGGAAGCAAAGGAAGGAGTTTCAGTTGGTGGAATGATTTTTGGAGGAAGAGATTCAGATACATGGCCCCCAGTAGTGGAAGCTTTTGATTGGAACCATGGTGTTTATAAGGGAGCATCGATAGAATCAGAAACAACAGCAGCTTCTTTGGGAAAAGAGGGTGTTAGAACGTTTAATGCCATGTCGATAATGGAATTTCTTTCTGTTGATTTAGGTAAATATTTGAAAAATTACATTGAATTTGGAAAGAAACTTAATAAGAAGCCAAAAATATTTGCTGTTAACTATTTTCTAAGGGATAAAGATGGAAAATACCTAAATGAAAAAAATGACAAGGCGGTATGGATAAAATGGATGGAATTGAGAATTCACGGAGATGTATCTGCTATAAGAACACCAATTGGTTATATTCCAAAATATGAAGATTTAGTACCTCTATTTAAAAAGCTTTTCAACAAAGAATATACAAAAGAGGACTATGAAAAGCAGTTCATGATAAGGATACCAGAATTACTAAACAAGAATGAAAGAATAAGAAAAATTTACATTGAAATAAAAACAACTCCAAAAGAAATATTCGAAGAATTGGACAAAGAGAAAAATGAGCTAGAAAAAATTAGAAAAGAGTATGGAGATTATATATCTCCATTTAAATTTTATTAAATTTATACTTTGCTAGCATTTTCTTCAATTATTTTTTCTTTTGCTATTTCTTCTAAAGGAACATTTTTAGGTTCTGGTAGCCATATTGAAATGAATGCTCCAATCAATGCAACTAATGAGAGAATAATTAAAAGACTTTTTAATCCTATTACTATCAATAATGTAGGGAATATTAGTGTACTAATCGCTGCACCTAATTTGCCTGAAGCTGCAGATATACCATGGGAGGTTGTTCTATAATGTACCGGAAATACTTCTGCAGGAATTATAAATGTTGTTGTGTTTGGACCAAAATCTATGAAAAAGAATGTTAATGAATAAAGGATAAATGCGATATCAATAGGTATAGTGAATCCTTCTACTTTTGTTCCTTTTACTATCATTAGCGTTGAAACTACAAAATACAAAATTGACATAGCGATAAATCCTAAAATCTGTAATTTTTTTCTACCAATTTTATCTATTAATGCAACCGCCGAGAAATATCCAAAGAATCCAACAAGGAATGGAACTCCTGCAAGGAATATCTTCATCGTAAGAGTAGATGCAGAAATTATATTAGATACAATTGGCCCTGAATATATACCTGTTCCATAAAAGGCAATATCCAACAAAAACCATGTTGATGATGTGACAAATAGAATATTTCCATAATTTTTTAAGAATACCTTGAATGGATGTTTCTCAACCTTCACCGGATTAATAGATTGTGAACCACCTACTACCTCTTTTGCTTTTTTTGCAGTATCCTTATCGTTATTCACCAATAAAGAATACCTTGGTGTTTCTGGTAATTTTCTTCTAAGATATATAACAGCAATTGCTGGTATTGCACCAAACAATAGCATAACCCTCCATGCCAAATCGGGTGGAAGCAAAACTGCGCTGGTAATTCCAACGGTCACGGCAGTTACAGAGCCAATCCCTTGATTTGCAAACAAAAGAGCAAGAAGTTTACCCCTATCTTTTGTGTTTGAATATTCGCTCATTATTGTTGCTGAAACAGGGTAATCCCCACCTATACCAAGACCAAGAATAAATCTAAATATAAATAATTCCAAAAAGTTCGTTGAAATTGCACTCAGTATTGCACCAACTGCTAAAATTGTAGCTTCAATTCCATAGACCTTTTTTCTCCCAAATCTATCTGCAATGGTTCCGAATAAGAGTTGGCCAAAAATTGCAGCAACAATAGCTGAAGATCCAAGAAGCGAAGCCTCAATGGTGTTAATATGGAAGCTTACACTATAAGGGCCAGTTAGAAGGATAAGTACAATTCCGATTATGAAGAGGTCATATGCGTCGGTAAAAAAACCCATGCCTGCTGTAAACCATACCTTTATATGACCAAAGTTCAATCTCACGGAATCTATGTCATCAAATATGCCACTTTTTTCTACCATTTTTTTATCACCAATTCATATAAAATTTTATTTTACTTAGATTTGATTTATATAATCTATTTATTGATATATAGAATATATAGAAAAAATAAAAATTATATACTAAATTCAATATTGATTGAATGATGTATGAATATAGAAAAGTTCAAAAAGTAGGTAATTCTACGTATACGATATCTTTACCTAAAAACTGGTGTAATATGTATGGAATTAATGAAGGCAAAAATGTTTATATGGAGATTGATGAAAGTGGAAGGTTAATAATTAATCCATATGAAAAGGAAGAAATTCCTAGTGAATTTCATTTATATATAAATAAAGAAGATAAATCTTACATATTAAGAAAGTTAATTTCAATCTATCTTTCCGGATATAATACAATAAAAATTATACAAAAGCCTTATTTAGATGATGATACGAGAAAAACGATTGAAAAATTTTTATTTTATACAATAGGCATGGAGATTCTGGAAGAAACAAAAGATATAATTATTCTTCATGATATATCCGATATTAATGAAATAAACATAGAAAAAATACTGAGAAGACTTCATCACATTTTAGAAAACATGTTAATTGATTTAATAAATATTCTGAAAAATTATGATGAAAACATTGCAAAGAACATTATAGAAAGGGATTTGTATGTTGATCGATCATTATGGGCAATATCAAAACAGATGTACAAAATTTTAAAAAATCCAGTATTGTCATTTGAAATGAATGTTAATCTTAAAACAGTAGTTAATATAAGATTTCTAGGAAAGTATATGGAAAGAATAGCGGACCATATCGTAAATATCGCAATGTTTACAAATTTGATGGAGAATAATGATAGAGAAAAAATATCAAATTATCTAAATGTTTTTAAAGACAATATAAATTCAATTTTTTATTCATTTTTGGGTTGTGATATTGAAAAAGCCAATGTAATAATAGAAAAAACGATATCAATATGTAATGAAATAAAAGATTTATACTCAACGTTTAAAGACTTAAAAAATCCGCAAATAATACTTGCATACGAAAGCGTTTATAGGATAGGAATGTATACAATAGACTTCGCTGAAACGGTTATGGACGAATGCATTGATGTAAGAAAATAATGATTAAATAAATTTCAAAAAAATAAAATCAATAATTTTTTTTAAATATTTTGTTAAAAATTTCTTAAATAAAAAACGTTTTATTCTATAAGAAACATTGATTTAAAAATAAAAATCATTTCACAACACAAAATTAAATATAATTTTATTTTTTAACCATAGGAAAAGGAAATCGATTATGTTAAAAAATAAGAGATTTATTTGGTATACAATTGTCATTGTTGCGTCAACGGTATCTATGAGAATTGTTAACAACATGATAGTAACTACAATTCCCTTATTTACTAAGTATGAATTGAATTTTTTTAATGGTGAAATAGGGATTTTAACATCTTTGACATTTTTAATGACTCTTATATCCTCAAGCATTATAAATCCCAGAATGAACACAAAGCTAAGAAAAATAATGTATATTTTATCATCATTTTTAATTATATTAATTCTTTTGATGATTTTCTATTCAAATGGAATAACAATATGGATATTTTCATTGATTGCTGGATTTTCATATGGATTAATAACGCCAAATATAATAACATCAGCTTCAATGGTTGATGATAAATTATTAGCAGAGCGTCTTTTAGCAATATATTCATTATCTCTTAGTTTATCTTTGGTTTTGGGGCCATATCTTGAAACATATCTTTTAAATTTTTATAATTACAGATACATATTTCTTTTATTCATACCATTGGCAATTCCATTATTTATATTTTCATTTTATTCCAATTTTCCAGAGGAAAAGAATGAAAAATACAGATTCAATGAAATAAACAAAAAGTCATTATTTTCAGCCGTTATAAATGTTATGATTTATAATATCCCATTTTCAATAATAACCGTTTATGCATCTATATATGTTATAGAAATTTTTCATTTATCGAGATCAATCTCATATTCAGTATTTATACCATTTTTCACTGTTTCATTTTTCACAAGACTTTACATGGCTATAAAACCGTTTAAAAATCTTAAGATTGCAATATCTATATCTACTTTTTTAACTATAGTAGGCATAATATTTCTCTCTTTCCCCTTTAATATTTATACAATATTTATTTCCATGGCCTTACTTGGAATTCCTCACGGAACAATGTATCCTATTTCTACAATAATTATTTCAAGATCAACCAAAATTGAAGAAAGGAATTCAATAAATTCATATTTTGTATCTTTTGGTAATTTGATAATGATAATTGTCCCGCCATTGTATGGTTATTTATTCAATTATTTCGGATACAGAATGATGATTGCCACTTTAATAATACCTGTAATTATTTTTTATTTAATTCTCTATATAAAATATTTCAATGAAAGTTACATGTTAAACAGATAGGCGCCGGGGGTGAGATTTGAACTCACGCTCCCCTTTCGGAGAACAGGCTCTCCAGGCCTGCGCCTTGTCCGCTCGGCCACCCCGGCTCAATAATGTTAAATAAAAATTTTAAATATATTTTTCGATTTTGAAAAATCAAGATGCAAAAAAATTTTAAAATTTTAATATTAAAATTTTAATTGTTTTTTTACTCTATTATCTAAAAATATTTTTACTGTGATAATTAAATCTAATAAGTATAATTTATCTATGTAATATTGATTTGTGGGTGAAAATAAAGATGACAGAAATAAAGAAAAAGATTCCAAAAAGAATAAAGGGTGATAAGGAAGGTTTAAGGATGAGTACACCCCCTGAGATAGCCGAATATAGGGCAAAAAGGTTGAAAAATGAATCTATCGCAGATTTAGGAGCTGGTGTTGGAGTTCAAGCATATTATTTTTCACTATACTTTAAACATGTTTTGGCAGTGGAAAGTGATGAAGAAAGATTTAAAATTTTAAAAAGAAACATGAAAATAAAGAAAAGAAAAAACGTTGAATTGATTTTTGGAGATGTGTTTGATGAAAATGTTATAAAAGCTGTTGATAAATATGATATAATATTTTCTGATCCAGCTAGGTTGAGAAAATCAGAAGTGTGGGATTTTTCAGACTTATCACCAAACCCGATTTTAATAATTTCAAAGATCAAGGGGAAATCTTACTCTTTTGATTTGCCAGTATTATTTAATAAAAATCTAATTCCAAAGGAGTGGGAAAGGGAATACATAAGTTTACATGGTGAAATAAAAAGGTTAGCCGTTTATATTGGCGATATAAAAAATTATGAATTGAGTGCTCTTTTATTGCCATACAATGAAAGAATAGTTTTTGATGAAAAAATACCAAGGGAAATTTCATTTTCAAACCAAGTATTTGATTACATATACGAAATCGATCCAGCAATTAAATATTCAGAATTGATTCCTGAATTCCAACGTTTATATCCTGATGTGTACATTTTGGAAAATGGAAAGAAAAATCTATTTGCAACTGGAGAATTAAATTACGCCGACCCATTCTTTAAAAACACATATAAGGTAGTATTTGAATGTAAAGATAAAGATTGTTTGATAAATGAATTGATAAGAAATGACGCTAAAGAAGTATTTTTAAGATATTCCGTGGAAAATTATTACGAAGAAAAAGCAAAAATAGAGAAAAAATTAATTGGCAATTCCAAATTTTATATTTTTCAAATTTTTAATAATTTTTATGGTTGCATTAAGGAATAGTTATGATAAGGCCTCCTCAATTCCAGAGTCCAATACTATCTCTTCTTGGTTTAATTCCTCTAATAGCCTTAATATTTCCTCTGCCTTTTGAGAAAGCTTTTCATCCAATAGATATTCTTCGAGGTCATAGATAGAGTGTGTTTTCATCCATTTTTTAACTTCATGTGGTATATTCATTTTAGGTCACCTCTTTGTATGACAATAGTCATATCAAAATATGACTATTTATATTTTCCCCATTTTTTAACCATATCATAAATTTCAATTGCTTTTATATAATCATCATAAGTGTTTATATTAAAAAAAGTAAAGGGTGGAAATTTTTCTGCCTCTATTGAAACAAACATATTCTTGTTTAAAAGTGATTTCATATCTTTTTCATTTGGGAATTTAATTGTTTCAGGATAATATGCATGTAAAGGTTCAAAATATCCATTTTTCCATCTAGGAATGGATATCAAATTTTCAGGGTATCTTAAAAGTAATGAAATGCTATCACATGAAACAAATGGCATATCCCCTCCAATTAAAATAACATTTTCATTATATGTTTCTATCACATTTTTTAAAACGTTTGATACCCCTTTTAATTCATAATCTATAATAATAGTTGCATTTTTAATATCTATTTCTTTATAAGAAAAGATTATTATTTTTTTAAAAAATTGGCATTGGATTAAATTTTCTACTATAATATCAATAATTCTTTTTCCGTCAATGAACATAAAATGCTTATCTTTTAATCTTTTGGATTTTCCTATTGGAATTAATGCAATCATTCTATATAATTAAAATAGTCTTTTTCCTCGTCAGTTTTTTCTGAACTAATTAACATCAAATTTTTGTATTCCTTAGTTTTTTGATCGAATTCATAAAATAACCTTTTACCTATTAGAGATTCCACCTCTAATTTATTCATTATTTTTACCGCAGAATCAATATCTTCATTTTTTATTAATATTATAAATTTATTTTCATATGAAAAAAACGATGCTAACCATATTTTAATTTTTGTGTCTAATTCTAAGATATTCATTAAAATATTATACTCTGGGGAATTCGACGGAATATTTTCTAATCGGTTCCAAAGAAAATTTAGGGTATCGGTATTTACAGTATAGGCTTTATAAGATGCAAGCCATATCTCTAAAAATTTGTTGATTTCAATATATTTTTTAAACGCATCAATTATTTTTTCATTTGGTTTTTCTTTTTTTATTTCATTTTTTAAAAGATATGCCATCGATTCATCTAAATATTCTAAATCCTTTTCATTTATCCCATACTTGCTATATTTATTTTCCTTCTTCTCCATATTTAATAACCTCCTTCAGGTCTTCAGGCCTTAATATACCAAATTCAGTTATAAAACCAGTCACATACTTAGATGGAGTAACATCAAATGCAGGATTATATGCATTAGATCCTACTGGACCTATTCTCTTATCATTTATATATAAAACTTCTTTTTCATCCCTTAATTCTATAGGTATCTCATCACCATTTTTTATATTTGGATCAATTGTAGAAATAGGTGCAGCAACAAAGAAAGGTATTTCATTTTCATGTGCTAAAACTGCTTTTTCATAAGTACCTATTTTATTAGCAAAATCTCCATTTATCGCTATTCTATCAGCGCCAACTATAACAATATCAACCATACCCTTTTTCATAATATAACCTGCAGCGTTATCAGCGATAATTTTATGATCTATGCCCTCCATTAATAATTCCCATGCTGTCAACTTAGCACCTTGAAGCCGAGGCCTTGTTTCATCTACCCATACAAACACTTTTTTACCATTTTTCTTTGCTATTCTTATAGGGGCTAGCGCAGTTCCTAAATCTAATACCGCCAATGCTCCAGCATTGCAATGTGTCAAAATTCTCATTCCATCTTTTATTAATTTATCTCCATACTCTCCTATTTTATATTCTTTATTTCTTATCATATTTGCATATTCTAAAGCTGACTTCACAGCATCTTTTCCTTCTTTAATATTTTTCATCATATAGTTTAAAGCATAAAATAGATCATATGCCGTTGGCCTTGATTTAGATATTACATTATATGCTTCATTTAAATCTTTTTTCTGTAGCGTTGCTTGGGCCATACCATATGCAGCCGAAACACCTATTGCTGGTGCACCTCTGACAACCATATCTTTAATTGCAAATGCAACGTCATTGTAATCTCTAGCTACATAAAATTCAATGCTATCTGGTATCTTCCTTTGATCTAAAAATACTACATTCTCCCCATCCATCCAAACACTTACAATATCTTTTTTTTGGCCATTTATTATTATTTGCATATAATTTCCCTAAAAATAAAAAAGATATTCACATATTAATATTTTACATTATTTAAAATTCTGAATTTTTAATATTCCAAATCATCATTTTTGGAAAAAATTTTTAACAGTTATAATATCCATAAAATCATGATCATTTACGACACGTTAGATAGGACAAAGAAAGAATTAATACCCTTAAAGGACAATAGAATAAACATTTTTGTGTGTGGCCCTACAGTTTATGATTATTCTCATATTGGCCATGCAAGAACATATGTATTTTTCGATATGTTTGTTTCATATTTAAGATATTTGGGATATGACGTATTTTATTTACAAAATATAACGGATATTGATGATAAAATAATAAAAAAGGCTAATGAAACAAATATGAAACCCGAGGATATTGCAATGAAATATTACTCTGAATATATTAGAGATATGTTGTCATTGAAGGTGGACTCAATAAATATTTATGCACCAGCCACTCATTATGTTGATGAAATAATAGATCAAATAAAAAGGTTGATAAATCTTGGTTATGCATATGAGACAGATGACGGTGTATATTTTGAGGTTAGTAAATTCAAAGATTATGGAAAATTATCACACCAGAATTTGGATGAAATTATCGCTGGTTATAGAGTAGACATCAACGAGAAAAAGAAAAATCCAATTGATTTTGCGTTATGGAAAAAGAAAAAGGAGGGTGAACCATACTGGCCATCACCATTTGGTGAAGGCAGGCCGGGATGGCACATTGAAGATACTGCAATTACAGAATATTATTTTGGTCCTCAGTATGATATTCATGGAGGAGGATCAGATTTGATATTTCCTCATCATGAATGTGAAATAGCACAAATGGAGGCCGTAAGTAATGTTAAGCCAATGGTAAGATATTGGATGCACACAGGTCTTTTAACAATAAAGAGTGAAAGGATGGGTAAATCAATGGGTAATGTTATTAGGATCAGAGATCTGTTAGAAAGATATTCTCCTGAAGTGATTAGATTTTTCTTATTATCATCCCATTATAGATCTCCTATTGATTTTTCATATGAAAATTTAGAAAAGTCAAAGGAAGCTTTGGAAAGGATTATAATTTTATATAGAAAATTAAAGAATAAAAGGACATTCGGTAAAGAAAATAAAATTTTGGATGATATTAATATTGAATGGCAGCAATTCATTAAAGATATGGATGATGATGTAAATACTCCTGGCGCTATTTCACATCTCATGAAAATAATTAATATAGCAAACAAATACTATTCAGAAATAACCGAGGTTGAAACAAAAGAAATCATAAGAATTATTGAAGATGTTGATAGATTCTTCAAGTTTTTGCCAAAAATAACAGAAACTGAGGAAAAATTAATGTCATTTTTGCTAAATTTGAGAGAGGAAATGAGAAAAAACAAACAATATGAAATGGCTGATAAAATAAGAAATAATTTGAAAGAATTAAATTTATATATTGAGGATACCTTAGAAGGACCAATATGGTACAGAATATAGAAGAAATAGATTATTTATATTCATTATCTAGATTTGGAATTAAACTAGGTTTAGACGTTATGACAAATCTCTCAAATAAATTAGGTAATCCTCAGAACTACTACAAAACATTTCATATAACAGGTTCAAATGGTAAAGGATCTACATCTGCAATGCTTTATACAATTTTGAGACAAAAATATTCATCAGGTTTATATACTAGCCCGCACATTAAAGAATTTAACGAAAGAATAATAGTAAACGATAAATATATTGAAAATGAATTTATAAAAGATTGGGTAAGAAGGAATAAAAAAATTGTTGAGGATATGGCCAAAGTAGGCATGCAGCCAACATTTTTTGAATTTACAACTGCAATGGCATTTGATTATTTTAAAGAGAAAAAGGTAGATGTGGCAGTTATAGAAGTTGGAATGGGAGGAAGGTTAGATGCAACGAATATCATAATACCTGAATCATCCGGAATAGTTACTATATCTTTAGAACATACCGATCGCCTTGGGAATACTGTAGAAAAAATAGCATATGAAAAAGCAGGTATTATAAAAAAAGGAAAGCCCGTTGTTATCGGAGTTGAGGATGAAAAAGCTAAAAAAACAATTGAAAACATTGCAAAAGAAAGAGGATCAAAAGTTTATGATGTTAATGAATTATATGAGGTCTCAAATGTTGAAATATCATTGGAAGGTACAAAGTATAGAGCAAAAAAGGATCAAAAAATATATGATGTATCTATACCATTAATTGGAAAATATCAAATAAAAAATTCATTGATATCCATAACAATGGCTGAGCTTTTTGATCCTTCATTAGATTATAAATTTATTAAAAATGTAAAATTTCCAGGCAGGTTTGAAATTAAAAGTAAAAAGCCAATGGTTATTGTCGATGCAGCCCATAATCCTGAGGCTGCAAAGGTCCTTGTTGAAAATATAAAATTGTTATTTAATAAAAATCCATTAGTTGTAATGACACAATTAAAGGACAAAAATTCGTTGGAATTTTTCAAAATTATTTCAGAGATTGTAGATCATGCAATCATAACAGAGGTAAAAGATGATAGAAGAAAAGATGCAGAAATATTAGGACATGAAGCAAGAAATTTTATAAAGAATGTTGAAGTAATAAGGGAATCAAACATCGCCTTTGAGCGCGCTTTCGAATCATCAGATTTTATATTAATTACAGGTTCAATATATTTATTAGGTGAATTTGAGGAATGGTATTCCAAAAAGCAATAACAATTTCAGACAAATATGATAATGAATTCGAAAATTTAACTAGGTCTTTATATTATGATGTTTTATATAGCTTTACATTTAAGCATTATTCATCGAAATATTATATTGGAGAGGGAAAATTAGAAGAAATAAAGAATTTTATTGAAAATAACAACGTAGAAGTAATAATAATAAATGGAAAATTAAAATCATCACAATGGTATAATTTGGAAACCTATTTTAAAAAGAGAGTCATAGATAAAACTATGCTAATTTTAGAAATATTTGCGGATAGGGCTAAAACAAAGGAAGCTAAATTGGAGGTGGAATTGGCCACTCTAAATTATCAATTACCATTATTGAAAGAATGGATACATCGTGCAAAGATTGGTGAACATCCAGGCTTTATGGCAGGTGGTGAATACGATATTGATCAATATTATTTCCATGTTCAAAAGAGGATCAAAAAGATAAAGGAGGAACTTGAAAAAGTTAAAATTGAAAGGAAAGAGAGAAGAAAAAACAGGCTCAGAAAAGGATATTTTCTGATAACTATAGCAGGCTATACAAATAGTGGAAAAAGTCAACTGATGAAGACACTCTCTGGAGAGGATGTTGTAGTAGAAAATAGAATGTTCTCAACACTTGTTCCTAGAACATCTAAGATTATGAACACAAAAAAGAAAATTTTGATTACTGATACAGTGGGATTTATAAAAGATTTACCTCCTTTAATTTTGGAGGCCTTTCAAGCTACTTTGGAAGATATTTATAATTCAGATTTAATAATATTTTTAATAGATGGTTCAGATCCATTTGAAATATTCAAAGAGAAGGTAGAGGCCTCTTTAAGCATTTTATCAGGTGAATTGACAGGTAAAATATTACCAGTTATAAACAAAATTGACAAGAAGATTGAAGATATAGAAAATAAAAAACAATATATTAATGATAGAATATCTGATCCAGTCTTAATAAGTGCAAAAACGGGAGAAAATATAAATTTACTTCTTGAAAGAATATATTCCATGTTGGATTATGATAGGGAATACGATTTAGAAATTGACAGCAATAAAAATTACATGCCTTTAATTTCCTTTGTATATGAATATGGAGAGATCATATATTACGAAATAAAAGATAAAATTTATTTGAAGTTTAAGATAAATTCGCGTTTTGATGGAACAATTAAAAAATATTTAAATTTATTATAATT
>ERZ1669250.613-NODE-613-length-15004-cov-3.282895_pt1 | contig 15004 bp, 16 predicted proteins | sample MGYA00579295_ERZ1669250 | MGnify/ENA primary metagenome ERZ1669250 (study PRJEB41166, sample SAMN08046056) | hot springs metagenome | biome: hot spring; feature: acid hot spring; material: thermophilic sediment; isolation source: thermophilic sediment from acid...
TGCGCTTGCTTATTCGATGAGAGGAAGGAACAGTAAGTCACAAGTCATAAAGAAGCTAAAACAAAAAGCATATCTGCCTCATCCTGGCAAGCTTATTAAAGGAAATACGCTTATAATAGCTTATCTTAAAAATCACAAAATCAACCAGGCTTTAAAGGTTCTGGTCTCTCAAACGCCAGCTAAATTCAGGAAAAATTTGAAGATACGCGAAACTAAATTAGCCTTTTGACTTTTGCTTTTTAATCTCTTCCTCTTTCGTGCCTTCGTCCGCACCGGCTACCGAGATCAACTCAAGTCCATATTTTATTATCCTGCCTCCTATGCTTATCATCACAAGCAGCACAATAATGGCAATTATGAGCAATAAGAATCCCTTGAATCCGACTTCCTCAATTATGCCTGCAAGCGTGTCAGCAAGAGCAGAAGCCATGCCATTCTGACCAGAGCCAGAAGAGAGCGCGCTTGCAAGAACCGTGTTGTAAAATCCGTAACCTAAATAAAATGAAAACAACAGCAGCAGTAGGCCTACTACGATCAGTCCGTAGCCAAAATAGGAATTCGATTTTTTCATGGAACTCATTTAAACATGCAAAATAATATTTTAAAATATTTTCTTTTTGCCTTTTGCCTTGCAAATAATACAATATTGCAGTTAGTCGACTTTCAAGTAGGCGCAAGACTCAGAAGGTATGTTTATTGCCGAGGCGTTTACCACCCTTAATTGCTCGTATGCAAGCTTATTGTACAAACTGCCCCAACCGCCGTTTAGAGTTGTGTTTTGATATGTTGCAAAATAACCTCCGCAAAGCTTCAGCGTATTGCCCAACATTGTGGCATTTGGGGTTATAATCCAGACTACGCGTAGATATTTGGTAGTATTCTGGGTCAGTACTTGATGCGGCTCGCCTATCTGATTTACATATTTCTGCCACGGTCCATTGTTCTGCACGAGCAACTGCGAAGATTCGTTAGCCAGCTCTATGCCATAATAGTGTATGTTTATGACAGGTTCTGCGAGATATGTTCTTGCCGCATCAATCGCTTCTGGAGTGCCATTGCTCCAAAGAAAATGGCCTATAAATGTAACATTCAGCATAACGTAATCGCCAGGCGTTGCTGCTGTCTTATTTACCGTTATGTTAATGGCGCTTACATTGTTTACTGTAATGAATTTGGTGAGTTTTTTGATGGTCGCATTGTAAACTCCTACTCCCGTGAGATTGAAAAAGTTGAAATGCAAGCTAGAAGAGTTGCTGGCTATTGCAGAAGTAGTGCTTGATTTTGTGGTGTTTGTTGTAGTTGTGGAAGTAGTAGTGGTCTGCATTCCATAAGGCACGAAATACAGCCTTGCTGCAAATGGCTCGGCAAGTTGTTCTGAAAGAGCAGCAAACTGCTTCGGCAAGTATTTTGGTGTTGGAGCAAGAATGAGCTGCCAATCTGGGCAATACTTAGAAGGATTTGAAGTATAATTAAGGTCAAACAAGGTGAAATACGGAAGTATTACATATGCGCCTGCAGGTATGTTTGTGCAGTTTGTGATAGAGTCGTAAGCATAGAATCTGCTTAAATTATCAAAATGCATGTAAATTGGAACGAGCGATGCAAATCCACTAAAATAAATTTTTGTATTGTTTGGCAATGTGCTGAGATACTTTCCGATTGCTATTTGGTCATAGGTTTGTGAAATGAGCGTTTCGTGCCAGAAATTGTTTATCAGCACCGAAGTGTAAACTAGGAAAGCAATGCCGATTATGCTTATTGCAACGCCTATCGGCCTTTTTATCTTGCTTCCCTTTTCAAATGATCTTACAGCAGCCATTCCTATGACAAGCACAGTAGGGGGCGCGATAATCGTCAGAAAACGGCCCAGCCTGTAAGAGAGCAGATAATTAAACGGCGACAGGCTTACGTGCATCGGGCCGAACTCCAAATACAGGAAGCAGGCAAAAAACCAAAACGCAGGTATGTAAACCCTTCTCTCGCGTTTGATAAGCAGGTATGCCAATGCGATCACAAATGCATACATGAAAAATCCAACTCTGCTGTTAGGAACAAACGCATTTGGATTTAGAAAAGATAATGCGTTGGCAATATTTCCGCTTCTCGATCCAGAAATAAACGTCTGGACTATGTTATAAGGAAACAGCGTATTTATGTAGAACCATGGATTTGTATTTGTTGATGGTATTGTGTTTTTCTTTCCTACCGCGCTGTAGAAGCGATTTGAAAGGGAAAGTGTTATCAGAGGGTTCCTGGGGTTGGTGAGAAGGTAATTGACAAGCATCAAAATCAGTCCGGCTATGACAAAGCCATATACTGCAAATAGGCCATCCTTAAGTTTTATCCTTTTTCTTGCCAATTCCACAATCAAAAATATCGCAATAAATACAATTATTATTGCGCCTTCAGGGGTTACAATCGGAGATGCAAGTGCAAAGGCGCCCGAAAGGAAGTACCATTTGCGAGAATTGTGCTTTTCTGCCATAACAAGAGCAAGGACGGCCAAAGAAGTAAGAAACGCCATAGGTATGTCATCGCTTATAGTTGCAGATAACCTGACTACAAGAGGAAAAATGCAATACAGGAAAGAGGAAAGTATGCCAACTAGGCTGTTATACACTTCCTTTCCTATAAAGAAAACTACAGCCGCAGTAAGAACAAAAGAGAAAATGTCCCAAAGAGATGATGAAAGCTGGTTTACTCCTAGCAATGCATAGAAGAAGGCAATAGGATAAATTTGTAGCAATCTTATGCTGAAAATATAGCTGCTTTCCTGAAAGTTGTGCATCAACACATCGTTTGCCAAGCCCAAATAAGTTGTATCATCACCGTAGAATGAAGGCCCGCCAACGTTGGCAATGGAATAAACTAGCGCATATGCCAGCAAAATGACAAGCGCAAGATACGGCAAAAAATACTTGATAGATTGTTTAGTCTGTTTCTTCTTTTCAGGCATAAATTTTATTTAGGAAGATAATTATTTTAAATGATGAGACTTGCCGAGTGTCAGTGATGGCCTAGTGTGCTCACTGCTGTAGCAGCACAAACTAATTTCGGCTCAGAAACAGTTTTCTTGCCTTTTCTATTGCTTCCATAGCCTTGTCTACTTCTTCTTTTTTGTTGTATAGATAAAAGCTCATTCTGGCAACTGCCGGCTCATTTAGTACTTCGTTTACCAGAGGCATTGCGCAATGGTGGCCAGATCTGATTGCTATGCCTTCGCTGTCAAAAACCTGGGCCATGTCATGCGCATGTATGCCTTTTACAGCAAAGGACAGAACGCCTGCCTTGTGCTCAATGTCATCTTTTCCAGGTCCGAATGTCTCTACATTCGCCTCTTCGAGCCTTTCGAGCGCATATTCTGTAATGCCTTTTTCATGTTCGCGTATGTCTTCCATGCCTATTCTATTGAGATACTCTATTGCTGCTGCAAATCCTATCGCACCTTCTATGTTTTGTGTTCCTGCTTCAAATTTCCATGGAAGCTCGTTCCATGTGCAGGCATACAGGTTTACTGTGCGTATCATGTCGCCGCCGCCCAGCACTGGATCCATTTTTTCAAGCAGGTCCTCCTTTCCATAGAGCACGCCTATTCCAGCAGGTCCTAGCATTTTGTGCGCAGAAAAGGCCATAAAATCGCAATCGATTTTCTTTGCATCTATTTTCATGTGCGGAGCTGACTGAGCCGCGTCAACCAGCACAGTGGCGCCTGCTTCATGGGCCATTTTCGTTAGCTCTATTGCATCGTTTATCGTTCCCAACACTTTAGATACATGCGTGAACGCGAAAAGCTTCGGCTTAAGCTCGAGCTTCTGCTTAAGGTCTTCGATGTCGAGATATTTCCTGTCTTTTAGTAGCACATAGTCCAATACTGCACCTTTCCTTTTCGCAAGCATTTGCCACGGCACTAAGTTGCTGTGATGCTCCATCTCTGTTATGAGTATGTGGTCTCCCTTGTTTATATTCTGCTCGCCCCAAGACCTTGCGAGTATGTTTATTGCTTCGGTAGTGCTTCTGTAGTATATTATGCTCCTGTAGGTCTCGGCGTTTATAAACTTGGCTACAAGCTCTTTCGAGTTAACGTATGCTTCTGTCGCTTGCTCAGATAATTTATAAATACCCCTGTGTATATTGGCATTGTATGTCTTGTAGTACTCTGTTATTGCATCAATCACCTGTATGGGCTTCTGCGACGTAGCCGCGCTATCAAGATATACAAGGGGCTTGCCATTCATCTTGGTGCTCAGAATTGGAAAGTCTTTTCTTATTTCGTCAACATTCAGCATTCTACCACTAAAATGTATAACCATTTTTGTCTATATATTCAGCAAGCTCTGGCCCGCCGCTTTTCACTATTTTGCCGTCAACCAGAACGTGCACATAATCCGGCTCAAGGTATCTTAGTATGCGCGTATAATGCGTTATTAGCAGCATTCCAGCTCCTGTGTTTGCTGCAAACTCTTTTATCACATTTGCAACGTCCTTTAGCGCGTCAACGTCAAGGCCAGAGTCAGGCTCGTCAAGCAGCACGAATTTCGGCTCCAATAGCTGCATCTGCAGTATTTCGCTCTTCTTCTTTTCGCCTCCAGAAAAACCGAAATTCAACGACCTGCCAACTATGTCTTTTTGCATGTGCATTTTTTCGGCGGTTTCTGTAACCTCATTCATAAACGTTCTTGCGTCTATCTTGTTTTGCGAAAGCGCAGATTTCGCGCTCATCAGGAAGTTTATTATGCCTACGCCGTCTACTTCTGGCGGATCCTGGAACTGCATGAACAAGCCCAATTTTGCTCTTTCATTTGCAGGCATGCCTAATATGCTTTTGTCATCTACTCTGATGTCGCCGCTTGTCACCTGCAATTGCGGATAGCCCATTAAAGCCATTGCAAGAGTAGTCTTGCCTGAGCCATTAGGCCCCATAAGGACGTGGAACTCGCCGCTTTTCATTGAAAGATCTGTGCCTTTTATTATTTCCTTGCCATTCGCGCTTACATGAAGATTAAGAATATCTATTTTCATTTTGTCACCTGCCACAAGTTTGCCGCGCTCAGTTTTGGAGCCTGTTCAATCCTATTCTCAGCGAGCTTGTTTCTTAATATTGTTGCAATTATTTCTTTTGTCTTTTGGTTTTCAACAAAAGAAGCATATTTCATGATAAATGCCAAGAATAGCGATTGTTTTGCGGCCGTTTCGCTTATTCCCCTAGTCATTAAATAGAACATAGTTTTGCTGTCGAGTGGCGTTGCGGAAGCGCTGTGTGTTGCTTCAAGTACGTCTTTGGTGTCTACGGACATGTCTGGAAGGGGCACGAAATGGGAATTTCCCTGCAGCAGGCCCCTTTCCTCGACGTAGGAGCTTGCGTTTTTTGCATTCTTTTCCATTTTCGCGAAATCCTTAACGCTGCAATATGAGCTATCAGACAAAGCAGCCCCGGACCTGGCTAATGCAGAGGTTTCCTGTTCGCTGTTCACGATTACCGAGCCTATATCAAAACGTTGGTCAGCATTGCCCAATACCACATTGTTAAGCGCTATGCTGCTTCCTGGCTCTTTGGCATCAGCAAAGAAGGTAGAGAAGGTTGACAGGCCGCCAGCATATGCAGAGTTTACCCTTAACTTCGCGCCATGAAATGCATTTATCAAACCCAAAGCTGCTATTCTCGATTTTTCAGCTTCGTTGTGAACTATGTTTATTTCAGCCTTTGAATCAGAATCTGCCTCGATTTCATTTAAAACTGCAACGTGCGATGTTCCGGCAAACCACTCAAAAATGCTTGCTTCAGAATGCTCGCCTACTTTTATGTTTAATTCCAGAGGCTTAAACTCATCGGCTATGTAAATGACATTTAGCTCCTGCTTTTTGTTTGGCGCAATGTTTATTGCAATGTGTTTTCTCTGGCTTGAAAGAATGTAGGCTGCCAAAGCGCCTTCGCTTCCTATAGCTTCTTCATGCTGTTGCTCGCTTTCAATCTCGTCAACTTCGATTTCGCCTGTTTTCTTCGATTCCTTTCCAGAAGCACATACTACCAAGTCGAAATTAATGCAAGAATTCTTCTGTATACTTTCTGCAAGCGAATTTGCAGCAATGGCATTTGGCTCTTCGTAGTCTTTGGCTCCTAGCAGCATTTTTGGAGAATAACGGGCATATAGCTTCTGCCTTTCTTCGTTTATTTCCTTGTATCTGCCAAGCAGTTCGGTTTCTTCTGCCATTTAATCACCGCTATGCCACCGCGTTTGAGAAATCAGCTTTTATTAGCCGCTTGAGCTCCAATACATAGTCAACAGGCAGCAGGTCGGCAAGATCCTTGATGAATCCAAATATTATCAGGGAGGTCGCGTCGCTTTCGCTCAGACCTCTTGACATTAAGTAAAAAAGTGCCTTCTCGTTGAGCCTTCCTACCCTTGCCTCGTGTGCTGTTGTTGCGTCGCTCCTTTTCGTTTCTATGTAGGGATATGTCGTTGTCTTTGTCAGGTCATCTAGCAGCATGGCGTCGCACGAAGTGTATGTCTTTGCGTTTGCGGCGTTTTCTGCTATGTGGACAAGGCCGCGGAAAGTGGTTAGGCTGTTGCCCTTTGACACGCTTTTTGAAATGAGCCTTGAAGAGGTATTTGGAGCCAGGTGGTAAATCTTGCCTCCTGAATCTATGATCTGGCCGTTGCTGGCAATTGCTACAGAGATCACTTCCCCTTTGGCGCCTTCCTCCTTCAAGAATATGCTAGGATATTTCATGTTGAGCTTGCTGCCTATGTTCATGTCAAGCCATTCAACTTGAGCATTAGCATACGCGTGTGCGCGCTGTGTTACCAGATTGTATATGTTTTTGGACCAGTTTTGTACGGTTATGTATCTTACGTGTGCGTTTTTGTGCGCCACTACCTCTACCACTGCTGCGTGCAGTGAAGACGTCGAGTAGAGCGGCGCAGTGCAGCCTTCTTCGTATGTGACATCTGCGCCTTCGTCAGCAATTATGAGCGTGCGTTCAAACTGGCCTACAGTTTGTGAGTTTATCCTGAAATATGCGCTGAGAGGCACTGCCACCTTCACGCCCTTAGGCACGTATATGAACGAGCCGCCGCTCCATACTGCTGTATTGAGTGCGGCAAACTTGTTGTCGCTAGGCGGTATTACTGTGCCAAAATACTTCTTTACTATTTCAGGATACTGCTTTACAGCAGTGTCGGTATCTGTGAATATCACTCCTTGGCTTTCAAGCTGCGTTTTAAGATGTTCGTAAACTACATTCGAATCGAACTGGGCCTCAACCCCAGCGAAGAATTTTCGCTCTGATTCCGGAACGCCGAGCTTGTCGAATGTTTGCTTTATTTCTACCGGGACCTCTTCCCAGCTGCTTGTTTTTGACGCTTTTGGCGCCCTGTAATACTGTATATTTTCAAAGTCTATGCCGCTCAAGTCAGGCCCCCATTTTGGCATGGGCTTGTCCTTAAACAGCCTGTAGCCCATAAGCCTCTTTTCGAGCATCCATTCTGGCTCCTGCTTTATTTTAGAGATTTTTCTTACTACCTCTTCGCTGATTCCCTTTTCAAATTCCTCGTATTCTGTATGCGTTACAAACCCGTACTTCTCAGCGTATTCCTTGTCCTCTTCGGCTTCGTCCATGTCTTCGGGCATTATAACAACTCAATATTTAGCCAGTCTAAGCTTAGAAAGCGGGCAGTTAAAGCCACCTAGCTTCTGGCAAAGCTCGCAAATGCTATTGCCTTCATCACGCTTGGTTAGAAGCTCAGCATAATTGTTTATTAGATCCCTGTTGGCTTCAAGCTTCTCTTTGAGCTTCTCTATCTTCTTGCTCAAGCTGGCAGATTTCTGGTTTATGTACTTGCTCACCTCAGCCTGTGTTATCTCGAGCTTTTTAGCTATTTGCTGCTCTTTCAGCTTATACCTATTCCTAAGCTCGTTAGCAAGCTCTAGCCTTATGACCGGTATTATCTCATTGTTTGCAAGCTCGTATCTGCTGGGCATTTCCGCACTTTATAACTCTGTTATAAAATAAGCAGAATAAATTTAAAAAACAATAACATGCCGCTAGCTTCTTATGTCAAAGCAATTCAAAACGTTTGTTTTCCAGATGTGCGCCAGCCGTTAGGCTGGCGTAGTGTTTGGTTACTTGTACGCCAAGCCGCTTCCTACGAAGGCCAGAATAAAGCCTACAAGCGACGTAGCCAGGTATGGCAAGTTAGTCCATGTCAGTACAGTGAGCGAGAATCCGGCAGCGATTGTTGCGCACATTGCTGCCCTTGCCAATTGTATTTTATTCCAGTCTAGCAGGTTGCCGAAGCTTATGAAGAACAACGCCACGCTGCCCAAGGCTGCCGCTCCTATAAAGAACGGAACCCAGAGCGCCGCTACATTTGAGAACACGCTGCTTGCTGCTGCCAAAAGTCCGCTCGGTATTGCGAATGCCACAAAGAGGTATGCCAAACTGCCAAGGAACTCCAGTACAAATGCTCCCCAATTCGGTGTTTGTTTCGCCATTTTATCACTGAATTATAGTAAAATAGGCGCATTTAAAAAGTTATCACATAGGTTCGGAAATAGGCTATGTAATTGCATGCTTGCAAATCTGCCTTATGTTAGCTTAATAATTTTTGTATAGTAATTCCTTTCGTGTTGAAGCCTGTCACTGTAATTGTGCCTGTGTATAATGAGGAAAAGACGCTCGGTGAGATACTCGAAAGAATATTTATTAGCAACGAAGTTGACAAAATAGAAATAGTGGATGACGGGTCTACAGACAATAGCCTTAAGATTGCCAAAGGCATGAGTAAAAAGGCTGCCAAATATGGAAAGGAAGTAGTGGTTATTCACAAAAACAAGAACGAGGGAAAAGGCGCCGCACTTCAAAGAGGTCTTAGCACAATCAAAAAAGGAGCGGTAATAAGTCAATATGCCGACCTGGAATATTTTCCTGAAGACTATCCCAAGCTGCTTTCTGCGCTTGCGCAAGGCGAAGTGGTTTTCGGGAATAGGTTTGCAGGAAGAAATGAAGGTCATCGGTATATTTTAGCCGATCTTGGAAACCGCTTCGTAAGTTTTGTTTTTGATCTGCTTTTCTCGCAGAAGATTCACGATATAAACGTAGGCCTCAAGGCGTTTAAAATTTCTGCGCTCAAAAATACAAAGCTTAAAGAAAAAGGCTTCCTCATAGAAGAAGAACTTTCTGTGACCTTTGCCAACAAAGGGATAAAAATACTTGAGGTGCCTATTCGTTATAAAGGCAGAACATTCGAGCAGGGCAAAAAGATAAAAATGAAAGATGGTATTAAAGGTTTAGTTTATATTCTAAAAAGAAGGTTTATTGCATGAAAATCGCCTTTGCGTACGAATCTGCTTACCCATGGTTTAATGGCGGAGTAGAAAAGAGAAGGTATAATATTCTTGAAGCCCTTTCGAGAGCAAAAGGCAACGACCTTCACATGTTCACGCTCTATAGGCCTGGCATGCCTGGAAGGGAATTTGTTTACCGCGGTGTAAAATACCATTGTGTTGGCGACGCGCTCGAAATTAACAAAATGTACACACAAGGGAGGCGCACGCTCCACATGTCAGTCAAGTTTGCGCTTCTTGTGTTTTTCGGGCTTTTCAAATACAAGTTCGACCTGATAGACACTGACGCATTTCCCTTTCTGCACGTTCCACTCATATACCTCTATTCAAAGCTTACTGGTGCGAAGCTTGCAATAACTTGGCATGAGGTATGGAGCAAAGACTTCTGGAATGGCTATCTCAAACATGGCGGCTCGATAGGCTTTTTCTTTGAGTCTCTTACTGCAAAACTTGCAGACGTATGCATAGCAAACAGCAGTACAACAAAGCAGCTTCTAAACAGGATTTTCAAAGTAGATCCTAAGAAGATAATACTCTTCCCTGCTGCAGTAGATGCATTCGAAATAGAGAAATTTTTGAAAGAGCATAGCAATAGCTGCAGAAAACAGGGCAAGTTTGTTGTTGTAAATAGGCTTATACAGCACAAGCGTGTCGACATAGCAATAAAAGCCATGAAAAACGTTAACGCGAAGCTGGTAATAGTCGGCAAGGGGCCTGAGCTTTCAAACCTCAAAAAAGTGGCAAGAAAAGAAGGAGTTGAGCAGAAAGTAGTGTTTAAGCAAAATCTGCCGCTAAGCAAGCTATACAAAGAAATGTGCACCTCGATGGCGCTTATAATGCCTTCGGAGCGCGAGGGATTGTCATTGGTTACTGTTGAGGCGCTTGCTCTTGGATTGCCGGTAGTTATAGCAGATACAAGCTCTCTGCCTTCAGAACTTAGGCGATTGTGCAGCGAAGCAAAAGAGGACAAGCTTGGTTTGCTGCTTAACGATATTTTAGCAAATTACCAGAAGTACGAGACCAACTACGCGAAGATAAGGGAAACAGCAATGAAGCAGTTTTCAAACCTCGGCGCTCAGGCAGTTTATGCAGACGCGATTAAAATCGCAGAAAACAAAAAAATCAAATAAAAGTTTACTTGCTTTTTCTTTACTTGCCCTTAAGTACTTCAAGCATCTCTATGACTACTATGGTGTTTATTGCTTTTTCTATAGTCCTTATTTCTTTCGTATTCCTGCTTTGCCTTATTGCTCTTTCGAAGTACTTCAATGCGCCGTTTCTTGCTTCAGGCCTTTCTATTGCGTTTTCAGTTATCCTTTTTATCTCATTTATGAATTTTTCGCCGACTAAAGGCTCGGCTAGGCCAATTTCCCTTTTCACCTCCCCCGTCTTCCCACCAATATCTATTTTGCTTTTTCTTGTATTTAAACATTTCTTTGTTTTTGGGCTAGTTTCTAAAAGGATGCTAGACGGATACCAGATTTTCCCTTTTGAATGTTGCTACTCCTATAGCGAGTATTAGCGCGCTTAGTGCTACCAGCGAAAGGAGAAGATAGACGAAGAACATGACCGAGAAGCTGAATATGTTGAATACTGCTATAAAAGGCATAAGGAATATGGGCAAGGCGAGTAAGGCGCTTATTTGCTGAGCTTCTTTTATGCCTTTTACCTTGGAAGACACTACGACTACAAGGCCTATTGTCGCAAGTATCAAAAACGGCGAATTCGCGAGCATGAGATACCAGACCATGTCAGGAAATATAAAAGTAGCGTACATTGCGCCTGTGAAATAGTCTATTATTCCGGCGTATATTCCGAATACTGCGAGCGTTACTGCAAAAGCCGGCGCTGCCGACGCAAGTATCTTGCCTGCAAATAGTTCGGTATTTGTAATGGGCGAGGTAAGAAGAGATTCTGAAGTTTTCCTTTCCTTCTCGCCTGCAAAGCTGTCAGCAGCAATTACCGAAGCAGTTATTATCGGCATGCTCAAAAAGATAGGGCCAAGTATGTTTAATGCAAAATATTTGATGAACGCAAGCTTGTTGAGTTGCGGAGCCTGCTTTAGCGCAACAGCGCCCATTATCTTTTCGGCAATCTGCAAACCAGCATACTGCGAAACGTAAATGGTGAATATTGGCAGGAGCACTGCAAAGAACAGGGGTATGCCAAGCATGGGCCCGTATATCTCGGGGCTGCTGAATGCTTCCTTTAGGTCTTTGGCTGCAATAGCAAATATTTTGTCAAAAGTCATCAAACCACTGCCCCTATGTTATAGTTTATGTAGTTTATGGTAAGTATCTTGAGCTTCATTCTAAAAACCTTGCTTGAAATTTCAGGAAGCAAGCTCAAATCGTTGACCCTGAAAATGAGCCTGTTGGCGTATATTTTTGCGCCAATTTTCCTGAGCAGGCTCTTCTGGATTTCGTCGGGCTCATTCAAAAGCACAATCTCTATATCAACCCCCTTTATCTTCTTAGTTATCTCAGAAAAGGTTCCGCGCGAAATAAGCTTTCCTTCGCTTATCAGCGCGACATAGCCGTTAAGTCTGCTTAGCTCATCAAGCCTTTGCGTGGCATAAATGACGCTCGTTCCCTTTCTTAAAAGCACCCTTATCTTTTGCCTTAGCTTTTCTGCACTGCTAGGGTCTAAGAAAGCCGTTGCTTCATCTAGGACTAGCAGCCTTGGCATACTTATAAGCGCCCTGCAAATAGCCACCTTCTGCTTTGTGCCCCTGCTGAGCTCTCCAACTTTTCTGTCAATGTACTGGGAAGCCCCGAACTCGCCTAGCAATTCTGCAACCTTTGTTTCTGCTTCTTTTTTGTCAATTCCGAAGAGCGATGCAAAGAATAGCAAATTGGAACGGACAGTCAAGTTGTCGTATAGCGCATAATTCTCTCCCACATAGCCTATTTTTTCCATCAGCTTGCTGCTGTTTGCGCCTAGCTTTTCACCGAACAGATTTACTGTGCCTGCATCGGGCTCGTATAAGCCAACAATTATCTTTTCAAGAGTACTTTTGCCTGCGCCGTTGGGCCCTATCAGCGTAAGCAGGCTACCTTGGTTTACGCTTAAAGATATGCCTTTTAATGCCACCGCTTTTCCGAAAGTCTTTGTAATATCAAGCAGTTTTACGGCTTCCATTTACTCGCCAAGGAGTTGCGCGAAAACGCGCGCATTTCCTAGCATGTCGTGGTTGTTGTTGAAAAAGGCGAAAATTCTGCTCGGTCTTAGTGCCTTTGCCTTTTCAGCCATTTCGCCAAGTTCCTGCTTGCTGTAATTGTAGGAGTACCATGAGCGCCTGCCGTGGAAACGCAGATAAACAGTGCCATTCTTCAGCCAAACCTGCCTGCTTATTTCTGGGGAGTCTGGTGATACCACTACACCCTTGAAATCAAGCTTTGAAAAGTCAAAATTGTACCAGCTTTCGTGCCTGAATTCCACCGCTATTTTCTTGTCATTGAATTTCCTTGCAAATTCTTCGAATCGCTCCTTCATGTTTGTCGTAAAATGGGGCGGCATTTGCAAAAGATAAAGTGCAATGCGGCTATCAAGAGGCTTGAAAAAATCAAGAAATTTGGCGTAAATGGCTTCAGCGCTTTCATTTAGCATGTGGATGTGTGTAACGAGCCTGTTTACCTTGACAACCCATGCCAGCGAACCGGCCCTTAGGCTCCAGCCTTTTACCTGGTTTGGGAAAGGAAACCTGTAGAAGCTTGCGTTAAGCTCTACCGCATTGAGCCCGCTGTTTTGCACATACCAGTCTAGCGTGCCTTCTTTGTTCCAAGAGTAAAGCCAACCTGACGTGCCAACAAAGGACTGCATGATCTAACTTGTACGCTTTCGCTTTTAGCCTTTTTCCTTTTGTCTTACTACTTTGCTATCTTTGCTTTATCAATCCCACAGGTCCTTTAACTCTTTTGTAGAGAAAAGTATTTCTTTGAGCTCCTTGTCAAGCGGCGCATCATGCCTTCTCAGCCATTCGAGAAGCAGGCTCGCATGCTCTTTTTCGTCATCACGATTATGTGCTAGCACGTCTGCCAGCGTCTTGTCGTGCGTTGCGCTCACGCGCTCGTCATACCACATCATCGCCTGCAGCTCCTCGATGAGGGACTGCCTGGCCCTGCTCAAATCCTTTGTCTTCTCATCTATGCCCTCTTCGTACATTTTACCACTTTCAAGTTACCACACAAGTTACATTGCCAAGCAGATTATTTACTTGTTTGCATGCTTCCTGCTTTATGGCACTGTCCTTTCAGCCGTTCTTGGAAATGCTGGAACTTCAAGTATGTTTTGCAGGTTGAGCATTTGCATAGTAGTTCTTTCTATTCCTACCGAAAAGCCACCGTGCGGAGGCGCACCATACCTGAAAAACTTTGCAAACCACATTACTGTGTCTAGATTGATGCGCTTTTCCTTTGCCTGCTCTATTATCTTCTCATATCTGTGCTCCCTTTGGCCGCCAGAGCTTAGCTCCACTCCTTTGTATATGAGGTCTACGCTTCTAGCGTATTCAGGCTCGTCTTCTACTTTCATCACATAGAATGGCTTTGCAGCAAATGGGAATCTATTAAGGAAGAAGAAGTCGCTGTTGTACTTTTCCTTTACGTATTTTGCAAGAAGAAGCTCTGATTCGTGATCCAGGTCCTTGTTGTGCTCAGCCATTTTGCCCAGTTCCTTTAGTATGTCGTATACTTCCGGAAACTTAAGCTCAGGAAACGGAATTTTGGGTATTTCCAGGCTTATGCCAGCTTCCTTCAGCTCTTCCCCATGCTTCTCAACGACATTTTTCAATGCAGCCTGCATCATTTCTTCTTCCACATGCATTACATCGTGCTCGTCTTCTATGAAAGAAATTTCTGCAGCACATGTTCTGTGCTCGGAAAGATGCCTGGGAGTGTGGCTCAGCTCTGCCCGCCAGCTTGGCCCTATTTCATATATTTTGTCAAAGCCTGCTACCATGAGAAGTTGCCTGTGCAGCTGCGGGTCCTGCCTGAGGTATGTGGTCTTGTCGTAGTAAACTATTGGAAACACTTCTGATCCGCCTTCCGATGCAACCCCCATTATGCTTGGAGTAAACACTATTGTAAAATCATGCTTGTTTAGGTAGTTTTCCATTCCTTCCACAAGGCTCGATTCGGCTTTTAGGATAAGCATCAGCTTTGGGTTTCTCAAGGCTATCGAGCGCCAGTCAAGCCTTGTTTCCAGCTCTGATTCGACAAGGCCGCTCATGTCTATTGGCAGTGGCTTTTCCGATTTGCCAACTACCTTTATCTCTTCTGGCACCAGCTCTTTGTAGTTCTTCGCCATTACCTGCTCCGGCACTTTTCCTTTTACTACTAGGAAATCGTGCAAATTGAGCGAATCAAAAAGGGCAAAAAGCGAATCTGCAGCTTTTCCCTTTATCAGGCTTATTTGCACAGTACCTGTTTTATCGCTAAGCCAGATGAATTTTGCATTTTTAAGCTCCTTCAGCCTAGAAATCCAGCCACCTACTGTTGCCTCTTTGCCAGGTTCTGAAGGCACATCTTTTATGTATGTATCTCTTAGCATCAGCACCACGTTTGTAGATTGAAATTTTAGCTTTTTATGCCTTTTGAATATAAAGGAGCGCCCAAGGTCAGACTCGAACTGACGACCTACCGGTTAACAGCCGGTCGCT
>ERZ1669250.615-NODE-615-length-14990-cov-8.080750_pt1 | contig 14990 bp, 14 predicted proteins | sample MGYA00579295_ERZ1669250 | MGnify/ENA primary metagenome ERZ1669250 (study PRJEB41166, sample SAMN08046056) | hot springs metagenome | biome: hot spring; feature: acid hot spring; material: thermophilic sediment; isolation source: thermophilic sediment from acid...
GCCTATAAGTGCTGCAAGGCATGTATGCATCTTCTCCAACTACCTTAAACTTTATTGCAAGCTCAGACTCTATCTCTGGCTCTACGTCGTGCTTTGTATCGTGCATCCCTACAGGATTGTTTTCATTCGGGCACCATCCTACAGGATGCTTGCCCTGGACAAGCAGCTTGTTTTTGTCCAATATGCTAAATTGCCATTCAACAAACTTGCTGAATGTTGGCTCAATCGAGACAAATTTCCTTCTCCAGTCTATGCTCATGCCTGCTACTTTCATATCGTTCTCGATGCGCCTGATGAAATAATTAGCAATATAATTAGGATCTGACATTTTGCTTATATCCTCATCCGATATGTCAAGCGACTTCAGCTCCTCTATAAGATCCTTGTCTCCCGCCTTTACCCTCTTTGCAATCCCCAGAATTGGAGTGCCAGTAGCATGGAACCCCATAGGGAAGAGAACGTTGTAGCCACGCATGCGCTTGTATCTTGCCAATATATCAGCAACGCCGTATGTCCTAAGATGGCCTATGTGAAGCACATTGTTTACATAAGGGAAAGCTGCAGTCACCATGTAGGGCTCTTTCTCGTTCGGCTCGCTCTCAAATACTTTCTTCTCCTCCCACTCCTTCTGCCATTTTTTCTCTATCTCTATAAAATTCAGCATTCAAGTCACTTACAGATTTAAGCGTTAGAAAACTATTTATTAGTTATATACAAAAGTTTAAGCAGAACTGGTAAAGTGCTTTAAAATTTATATATGTTTGTATTCAAAATATTACTACTATTTGTTGGTGTTTAAAATGGGAAGGATACCAATAGCTGACGAGAAACTTGCAAAGGTATGGATATGCAAGAGATGCAAGGCTAGGAACCCTGCTGGAGCTACCAAGTGCAGGAAGTGCGGCTACAAAGTTCTAAGGCCGAAAAGGAGGGAGGTAAGGGTAAAGAAGTAAGAATTTAAATTTTGCATAATACTAATTGAGTGGTTGATAACATGGTAGAGCTGACACCTATAGAAAAGCTCGTTGTAAAGGCTATGCAGGAGCTTGGGGCGACAAAGGAAGATACACTGAAGACGGCAGACGATATAGCGAAGAAGTGCAACAGGCCAAAGAGCATGGTAACTAATACGCTAGTATCGCTTTCGCAGAAAAATATAGTAAAACGTGTAGCTAGAGAAAAGGCTGCTGGCTATTATCTCACCCAGCAGGTTAGCGTGTAAGGTTTTAGGATGGGCGATAGTGAGAAAGACTCGATAGAATTCCTTGCCAAGTACAAGGACTGGATAGCTATAAAAAAGATGAGCATAACAGAAGAGGTAAAGCCCGAGGAGGTCGCGTTCCACCTCGCATCGATAAGACAAACAATAGACAGGAAAGCCTTTGAGATTCTCGGCATCGATACCAAGGAGCTTGACTCTTTTGCAGAGAATGTTACAAAGGGTGCAAGGAAGGGCTACAAGGCTCTCGCTGATGCAGTGGCAAGCTTGAGCACAAAGGAGGCGAGGGAAGCGGTAGAGAAGGCGTGCAATTCAAAGCCGGAGCTCGAGGAGGTCGCGAACGCGTATCTTTTGAGGAAGGTTGTGCAGAACCTCGGCTTCGATTTTGACGTGAACCAGGAGATGCTGGCAAAGGTGTATCCCTACCTTAAGATTCCAAAGCCTTTGGGGAGAAAGCCAAAGGCTTGACTTTTTCTTGGGGAGTTAGGCTAGCTTGGTAGGCTTCCAGGTTTGGGACCTGGCGACCCGTGTTCAAATCACGGACTCCCCGATTTGTATTGGGTTACATATAACTCAGGTAATAGCCGACCTTAAACCAGAAATTATGCAGTCGAGAGAGACTAATTGTGGAAATAAACCATGCAAAGGAGAATACAGCTAAAATAAGAAACTTTAACTTAACATATGTATTTTATTTAATCAAATTTCAACTGTGGTTTGGTGCTCCGTCATATGTACCGGATGCCCACTTCAAAAATATTGTGAAGGTTGCGTCTTCCATGGTTTATATGCTAAAAAAGAAATATGTAACTATAAAATTAAAATTGGTGCAATAGATGGAAAATTCCAAAATTTCTGAAAAGAAAGAATATATTAAACCTTTAAGCAGTTATGCCAACCAGAGCGAAGTCGGAGGCAAGGCCTATAACCTAATGAAGTTAAAGCATGCTCATTATAATATTCCCGATGGATTTGTCATAACAACAAAAGCCTATGAGTACTGGGAAAAACATAAAAGACTTCCCAGTGAACTTTCTAAAGAATTGAAGGAATATCTAGACTGGTTTAGCTATTCAATGCAATTCCCTATTATAGTAAGAAGCTCTGCAACGGTAGAAGATGCCAAAAAGATAAGCTTTGCTGGTATTTTTACATCTTATCCTAATGCAAATTCAATAGAGGATATCATTCAAAAAATAGAAAAGATTTATTCTGATGCAAATTCTCAGCGGGTTGTTGATTATTGCAAGCTACATGACATTAGTTTGAATAGCATCAAGATGGCAGCAATTGTGCAAAAGCAGCTTAATCCAAAGTATTCTGGAATTCTTTTTACAAGAAATCCTGTCAATGGAAAAGATGAAGTTGTCTTGGAATATGTAGAAGGAGTGCCGTGGAATTTGACTTCTGGGAGCGAAGTATATATAAACAGAATGATATTGACTGAAAAATCGAAGAAATTCAATGAACTGTATAACATTTCAAAAGAAATCGAAGAATTTTTTGCATTACCTCAAGATATAGAGTGGGCTTATGATGGCAAACTTTATTGGATTCTTCAATCTAGGCCTATAACAACCTTAGAAAATAATGATTTAAAAAATATCACTAGACAATCACAAAAGAATGCAGTAACCCTAAATGGAACTATAGCATCTCTCGGCTATGCTAGAGGAAAAATACAATATATCTTTGACGATGTGCCTGCAAAGGAAGCAGAAAGGGTGTTTAAGAAAAACAATATACTTGCCACTTTGCTTCTTTACCCAGAATATGATAGTGTTATATCAAAGAGCAATGGAGTAATAGCGCAAACTTCTTCAATAAATTCGCATGTGGCAATAATAGCACGCGAAAGAAGAATACCTTGTATAGTGGGGATAGACTTAAAGAAGCTTGCAAGGTATGCTGGGGATTTTGATGAAGTAATTGTTGATGCGAATAATGGTAGAGTTATTATTCCTAATCCAAGAATATCAGAAATTCGCGATAAATCAGAAACAGTTTCTTGGAGCATACCAGAGTGGGCAAAGAAGGTAGATCCTAAAGGGAAGAAATTAATAAATGGTCTGAAGAAGGCAATCTTAGATGAGAATGCCGAAGAATTTGAAGATGGAATAGAAAAGATTATTGCTTACATAATGGACAATGCTACGAAGAGGCCAGATATTTCGAGGCCACTCTTCCACCGCCTTGCTGAATTTTTGCAAGAGGATTTTGTTAAGATACTGTTGACCAAATACCCAAAAGAGAAAGTATTTGAAAGGCTTTTGTTCATTGATTCAAATCCGAAGGCGCAGCCACAGGAATATATAGACAAATTATACCTTATAGTGAAGAAATATGTTGGTTCATTGGATTTGCTTGAAGTAAATGGAAAAAAGATATATGAACTTGAGATTCGAGAGAATAAGAGTTGACAATTACAAAATAACGGCTCTGTAGAAATCCTATAAGCAAAGAAATATAATAAATAAATTAAGGGCTTCGCCCTTATGCGTCTTGCCAATCGCAAGCTTTCTGCGCTTCCACTTTTAAGAAATAACTTGTATCTAGTTCATTTCATCATGAGATTCTCTATCCTAAGCAACTCGTTTATTTTTGCCATGCGCTCCCAGCCAAAGATCCCGCACTTTATAAACTCTGCACCTATGGCGACAGCAAGATGTGAGATAAATGCATCACCTGTTTCACCACTCCTGTGCGACACAATGCAAGCTATGCCATTGCGCCTTGCTAGCCTTATTGTGTCGAGCGTGTCAGTAAGAGTGCCAACTTGATTTATCTTTATCAATATACCGTTAGAAGATTTTTTCTTTATGCCTCTAAGAAGTCTTTCTTTGCTTGTGGCATACAAATCATCTCCGACAACAAGCACGCCATTGAGATTCTTGCTCAATTCTCTAAACCCATCGAAGTCAGATGCATCAAAAGGATCTTCTATGTATTTTAAGCCGAATTTTTCTGCCAATCCAAGGACAGCTTCAAAATAGCGACTTTTTTCCATAGGCTGTGGGAAAAAGTATTTTTCATCTTTTATACTATAATACTCGCTTGCGGCCATGTCTATGCCTATATCTATAATTACATGCTCCCTTGCCTCATATTTTTCTACCAATTTGCTTACAAGCTCAAGATTCTTTTCGTCATCATATCCTGTTACAATCGCGCCTTCTATGTTGGAGCAGTTTATATCAAGCTCCTTGCTGAGCTCCGTGCGCATTTCTATGTTTAGCGAAGCGTCTCTTTCTATCGAGCCCGAATTTGGCGATATAAGAATTTCTTGTATCTTCATTTTTGATTTGGAATGAATGCCCCCACCTACAATGTTTCCGAGAAGCCTGGGCATCTTTTCCCTTGCAAAATCTTTTGCAAAAGCTTCGTTGATATAATGATAAAGCTCCATGCCTTCATGACTTGCTGCAGACCTTGCTATGGCAATAGAGATTGCGGTTGCTATATTGCCACCTATTCTTGAAAAGTTTCCAGTTCCATCAATTTTGTGAAGTAGCTTATCGATCTTTTCTTGCTCGCGCACATCCATGCCTATGAATTTGCCTTTCTTTGCGATAAAATTCTTGATCCCCAGCTCGACGCTGTCAGAAGGAAATGCTACTGCTTCGTATTTGCTCGTACTAGTGCCGCTGGGCGCTGTGGCAATCTCTGACTTTCCATCCTTTGTGACCACTCTTGCTTCTACAGTTTGCTTTCCTCTTGAATCGTATATCTTCCTTAGAAGTATGTCTGCTATTATGCTGTTCATAACCTCGCAACCTTCATAATTGTCTTAACTAACTCTGGACCTGTAATTATGCCAAGGCTCCCCTTAGCATCGATATTTTCATTGAACTCCATTCCATCTGGCCTTACTTTCTGGTTGTATATTATCAGAGGCACAGGATCACTCGAATGGGCCTTTAGCTCACATGGTGTTGAGTGGTCAGCAGTAACTGCAATAGTGTAATTTATTTTTCTGAGCGATTTGAAGAATGTATCAACAAGCTCTAGACTTTCTTTCTTACCTTCCGCGTCGCCATTATGCCCATATTCATCGGGCCCTTTTATGTGCACATACACGAAATCATTTTCTTTTAATGCACTTCTTGCATGCTTAGCCATCTCCATATATCTTCTAGCCAGATTGTCTGTTTCGTTTATCTTAATCTCTCTCATCTTTAGGAGCTTTGCTATTCCCCGCTCGACAGGCATCTCTGTTATGAATGCAGCACTTAAGCCGTACTTTTCCTTGAAGTTTTTTACCCGCGGCAAACCTAAGCCTGCATCCCTAAGAAGGAGAGCGTTAGCAGGTGGCAAGCCTTTCTTGACTCTCTCAATGTTGATCCTACTCTTTCCTAATTTATACCTTATTTTTTCAACAAGTTCATTGACTATCCTTGCAGTTCTTTTGCTTGCTTCGTCGTTTTTTAAGGCTTTTACCTTTGGAAGCCTGCTTGAATATTTGTGAAGCGCTATAGAGATGTTTCCTTTTTTAATGTACCCAATGTCTGCATTTGATATACTTGAGGAAAGCTTTTGCTTTGACTTTATAACCACAACGCCTCTGTATCCGACAGTGGGCTTGAACAAAAACTCCGCACCACTTATATGAAGAGAGTTTATCTCCTTGGCAAGCATCTTTGCCTCATAGGCGCTGACACGCCTTCCTGCCCGCCTGTCAGCAACAGTTCCGTCGCTTAAAACATAGGCGAAATTTGCACGAAGTGCAAGCATATCGTTTTCTACATTTATGCCTGCACCATAGGCTTCGAGAGGGCCCCTGCCAGTATACTCTTTCTTTATATTGTAGCCCAGCAATGAGAGCACTGCCGCATCTGACTCCGGAGCGATGCCTTTGCCTATGGTATACATCATGCCAGCAAGCGATTTTTTAGCAATTACTTGAAGATGCAGCATATGGGCTGCCTCAAGCGGCGTCTTATTACCTAGAGATGCAATCTTTCTATCTCCAGCACCGTCTATAACTACAAGGAGCATTTTCTCTGTAAATCCCATCAAAACTTACCTCTCAAATATAAACTTTCTAGCCACAGTGCGCTTTTGTGATATTTCTTTAATCAACATTTTTGATCCACTAGCCACAAGCACAGGAATCGCTGATGTAGCGTATTTCTCAGCTGCATATAGCTTTGGCGCACTATCAGAATATATTGTAAAGAGTACATCCCCTTTGTGAACCTCTGACCAGAGCTTTTTGTGCATTATTATGCCGGCACTCTTTATCAGCGGAGCTCCGGCAAGCCTTGCAGTGCTTGCAAGCGCCATATTGTCAATAGAGATTACGTTTCCGTTTAAATCAGATATCATGTCAATGCTGTGCTTGCCGAGCTGTATCTCTTCGGATTTTATCTTCTCATCTCCTCCTTGCTCAGCTATAATCTCTCTTAGCTTCTTTTCTGATGCACCTCTTCTTATGAGCTTTTCAGCGATAGCCCTGCCATTCTTTTTGCCAGACATTTCTATGAGAATGCCTGCTATGCTTGCGGCTTTATCTAAAAGGTCAGGCACACTCCTCTTGCCTTCAAGCAGGGCAAGCGCTTCCTGCGCTTCTGCTGCCGCACCTATAGCGTATCCAACCGGCTGCTGACCGTTCGTTACCGCGCTTCTTACTGAAATCCCCATCCTCTCACCTAACGTTATAAAATCTTTTGCAAGCAAGTTGGCTTCTTCTTTTGTCTTTATCTTGACTGTCTCCCCAATAGGTATGTCAAGCACTAGATCTGTTGCCCCAACAGCACGCTTTTTTGAAAGTATTGATGGAAGCAGCAAAGGATCTATTGAGAGAGGGTATTCTATCTTTATGAACATGTCATCGGCCGGAGCAAGATGCATCGCCCCACCCCAGACAAGGCAACCATTTGTCTTATTTACAACTTGCTTCATTTCCTTTACCGAAAGAGTTACAGGCATAAGCACCTCTGCCCTGTCGGCTGTACCTGCTGCAGAGGTTATAGCCCTTGAAGATGTTTTCGGTATAGTAAGCCCGGCCGCAGCCACAGTAGGCACAACAAGAAGGCTTGTCTTGTCTCCAGGCACGCCACCTATAGAGTGCTTGTCATAAATCCTCTTTTTATCTAGTTCTAGATATTCCCCTGTGTTTACCATCGCATTGGAGAGATGCTCAGCCTCCTCAAGGTCAAGGCTGTATATGTTGAGTGCCACGACAAACGCTGTGAGCTCTTCCCTGCTGAGCTTGTTTTTGAGGCCATCTCTTACTATCTCGAAGAAATCCTCATACTCAAGCCTCTTGCCGTTTATCCTTTCCTTTATTGCAAGAAGAGATTTTGGCTGCTCGGCAAGAGAGATGTCTACGTTTTCTCCATTCTTGGCTTTGAGCTCCTCGCCAAGGCTCTTTGTAATGCCTAATGTACCGCTTGGAACGATGCTTGTTACATTTGCTATAGCCACTGCTTGCTTAGAGCCTATCTTTACATTGAGCCTATCGCCTGCGCGTATGTTGAGCAATCTGGCATCATGCTCGCTCACCAGTATTATGTCTGCGCCTGTTTCTATATTGATGTTTTTTGCCTTGAATGCCATATACTCACACCGTTTTCTCATAGCCCCAATATTTCAACGCAGCATCCAGCTCCTTGCTCTTTTTGGCATACTCATCAAGCGAAATGCCCTCGAGCGTAGCTTCTATGGCTGCGCGCATGGCCTTCGCTCCTGCGTATACCCCATTCGGATGCCCATCTATTCCTCCACCCGCTTGTATCACTATCTCGCTGCCAAGCAAGTGCATAACGAAAGGAACAAGCCCCGGATGCAAGCCCCCAGAGGAGACAGGCACTACCGGCTTTATATTATACCATTTTTCTGTAAGGACATCTTTGCTTGCTGGCACATCCTTCAATGTGACTTCATGGTCTAAGTCCAGTACCTCGCGCTTGCTTCCCTTGAGCTTGCCCACAACAGTGCCTATGTGTATTTGGTCAACTCCGATAAGCCTCGCGATCTTTGCTACAGCAAGCATGCTCATGCCATGCCTTGGGTTCCTCGTAAAAGCAGCGTGGAAAGCCCTATGCGCATGCAAAGCCAAGCCAAGGTCTTCGCACTCATCCCTTATTGTCTGAAGCGCTGCCCAGCCTGCTGTAAGTATATCTACCATTACATACTCTCCGCCATAATCCTTCACTATCTTGGCCCTTCTTATCATCTCCTTTGTCTCTGCGGTTATGTTTGCTAGGTAGCTCTTCTTCTCGCCTGTTTCTTTCTCAGCATAATCCCTGTACTTGAACATAAGCTTCATCCTATCCTCAAACCTGTTGAAGCTCTGGCTTGTAAGGTTCTCATCATCTTTAAGCAAATCTACGCCCCCAAGCCACGCGTTCTTGGCCACATTGGCATGCTCCTCTGTAGTCATTCCCACCTTGGGCTTAGGCACGTGGGCTAGAAGAGGCCTCCTTTTCTTCATCTTGAATATCTTGCCAAATACACCCTCTATTCCAAACTGCGGTCCTTTGAATGATTCGACATAAACCCTTGGCAATTCGAAATCCTCGAGCCTAAGGTTCCTAAGCGCCTTCATGCCGAATATATTTCCTGCGATTGAGCTCATAAGCTGTGGAACACTTCCAAGCTCAAAGAGCTCTATAGGATATGCTACCTTTACATAATTTCCATTGAAATTGAATGCACGCGCCCTTATCTTTCTTATATGCTCCTTCAACGTTGTCAGCTCAGCCCATGTGCCGTTGCTGCTCTCGCTTGCCACCCTGCCTATCGCTTCTTTCATACTTATTCCTTTCGCCGGCTCAACCCTAAACAATGCTACAATGTCTGTGCTCGAAGGCTTATACTTCGTGTCTACAAAATCCATGTAAGGATCTTTCATTTTCATAAAATCACTTAAAAAGCCAAGGATAATTTTTCTCAAGCTCCGACACAAGCACTTCTGGCTTGAGCAGACCGAACTCGGTTATCATAGATTCTATATAGGTGCCAGGAATAATTTCGAAGACTGGATTTATTATCTCAACTCCACGCGGTTTGTTTGGCCAAACTTCATTTTCTGGCCTTTTCTCTATTATCTCGTAGAAGCCATATCTTGTCTTCGGATCGAATTTTAGAGAATCTGCAGCTACGTAGACAGGTATGCCCATATCGAATGCGGTTTTGGCAAAAAGCCTGCTCCCTATCTTGTTTACTATGTCTCCATCAGATGTTATTGCATCGGACCCTATAATCATTATGTCTGCATCTTTCAGTGCAAACATCGCAGCCGAATCGACAAACATCTTTACTTTTATCTTGTATTTTGAAAGATTAGTAGCTGTTATCCTGCCTTGAAAAGAAGGCCTTGTCTCAGTAACATGAACCTCGAATTGCTTTCCTTCATCTTTGCTTTTCTTTAGTATCGATTCGACTGTTGAGGAATGGCAATGGGTATAGACTATATAATCATCTTTTATAAGCCTGCTCCCATATTTTGCTATCTTCTCCCTGTTCTCTTTTATCATTGAAAGAATTTTCTCAACATCGCCAAAGCGCTTTAGATATTTCATTGAATTGCGAAGCATCGGCTCTGTCGGCCTTGCATTTTCGAGGAGCTTTGCTGCAAGATCTTTGTCTTTCGCGTTTTTCCAGGCATTTATTGCTGCAACAGCGACCTCTTCTGCTCCTTGAATCTTAAGCTCCTTTATCTCCCTTACCACAGCCGCAAGGCTTTTCATAGTCTGATTTTCTAATTAAAAATATATAAAGATATCATGGTATATCTCAAAGGGTGCAAGAAACAAATAAAAACATTTTTGCATAATTTAAATGCATGCCGCAGTAGCTCAGTCCGGGAGAGCGTCCGGCTGAAGTAGAACTTCTAGAGGAAGTTTTATCAACGGAAACCGGAATGTCGTCGGTTCAAATCCGACCTGCGGCATTGAAGAGAATGATTCCACACCAATACTACTATTTGCACAAATAAAAGAAAATTAAGAGCCAAAAAGCTCAACATAAATGAATTTATAGGTGCAATGAAGGATAATCAATTTTCTACTTGGCGTCCATAGCCGCTTTCAAAATACTTTCTTTAAGTGCAACTAAAGAAGAATAGTCTGCATAATCTATGCCGAACCTGTTTTTAAGTTCATCTAAAATTATATCTATACCGCTTCTAATTTCATCCATTTTCTTATTTATTTTTTCATCCTCTTCTAGTTTCTTTGCTAATTCAATCATATGTGGATCCTTTTCAACGCGGGATTCCATAAATTCAAACAGCATGCACCTGCTTCCTATGCTTGCGTACGCCAAAGATTTATGCATTTCAATAAACGAATCTACAAGATTGCTTATTCTCTTAGTCTCCTTGTATTCTTTATATTTCTTCAAAGCCTCTTTGTAAATCATATATCCTTTTTCTACATATTCTATTACTTTAGACTTTATTTCATCTTCGCTTCCTTCTTTTACTACTCTTTCGGCTTCTGAAAGACTGTTTAATAAGTTTTCTTCCATCGAAGACAGTTCGAGAATATTTGCATAAGCATACCATACATCCATGCTCCCTTCTTGAACAGGTTTAACAAATTTCTCTTGCAGATGTTTAACTATGTCCTTTAGTATCTGTTTGTCTCTGATTACATGAAACATTGAAATTGATAATTCATTTTCAAACAATAAAACAAAATCACGCTTATATGTAAATTGCTTGAGATCCTTGTATGAAATAACAAAATTTACTGGACTAGAATATGCTTTCTTAATAGAAAGTCCTGGTCTATCAATTATATTGATCTCTCCGGTAGAACCGTTTATTTCTATAGGTTCATCATTCTTCACTATTTCAGTTATTCCAAGCGCGCCACCTACACAAGGTATATGGTGTTCTCTCGTAAATATTGCTGCATGTGAAACTATCCCAGGAATCTCTATACATACGCCTCCAAAGTGTTGTATCTCATTTACAAATTGCAATTCTACTTCTTCTGCAACCAGGATTCTATCTTTGCCTTTGGGCAGATCCTTGATGTTTTGATTGTGCTTCAATACAGTGGCTTTGCCTTTTGCTATGCCCTCACTTATCGGAAAAGCAGTAATCGTATTGCCTTTTGGTTTATAGAATGGAATACTTCCATTTAGTTTTCTTTGTTGCAACAAGTAAAATTCACCATATTTGAATGCAAACTCTATATCTATTGGAAAAACTTTCTTATTGAGCTTATCAATTACTTTATTTATTTCCTCTATTTCAAAATCAAACAGCAGACTCGTACCATGAACATTGTTGTATTTTGTAACATTGCCTTGAGGGTCAATAAAATATGTATCGATATCGCTCCTACCCTTCGTTGCACTAGAGGGCTCTAAGCCTGCCTGTATAACCGTGCCTTCTTTAGATGCTAATGCAACGCCATATTTTCCATTGGTTACCATCTCCTGTATTATCACTGCCATTTTTACTTTGATTAATTTATCAAAGTTATTTGAAAATTTTTTTATGAGTCTTACATTATATAAAGAGCCAAATACTCTCTTTATCGCTTGCTCTACATCTTGTTTATTAACATAGAGTATCGAATCGAATGCGCCGGCGAAACTTTCTTCCCCTTCCCCTAAATCTTCTACATTTGCGGAGCTCCTTACAGCAAGAGGTTCGTTCAATCCATTTATTTTTTCAATTATAAACTGCTTATCGATTTCTGAAAACTGACCTTTTATAAACAACTCCTTTATCTTGTTACTAGCCTCTTCAATACTTTCATTGCGTAGTAGTCTTTTTATCTTAGGAGTTAAATCATTATAAGAAATGAACCTTTCGAAAACATGTGTGTCGATCACTATAAAATTTGGTATGTTTACCTCTCCCTTTAACGCCAATAAATTTTTTGCTTTGCCACCAAACAGTGCGACTTCATTATAATTATTTTTTATTGACATCACCATTTTCTAACCTTTTCTTGAGATACTTATAAAGAATAGATTGTAATATATGGCATTTTCCTTCATAATCCCCTTGTAGGTCCATTCTTCCCGAAGCTAGAAATGAAGAATGGGTACAACCACCACCACATTTTACAGGACAACTTTCACAATTTAATGTATTTGAATTTCTATTTCTTAGGGCCTCCACTTTTTCCATAGAAACAAAAATTTCACTGGTTTGTATATTTACATTGCCTATTACCCAATATGGTATATCTTCTAGACAAGAAAGTAATTTTAGTTCTTCGTTTAATGATACTGATCTCCCTGCCATGTAAGGACAAGGATAAATTCCAGATTCAGACGGAGATCTAGGGTCAAAATCACCACTAAAATCCACTCCTAACTGCTCCGAAAAAAGCAAAATATCTACTATTCTATCTATGTATTCTTCAAGATTTGGCTTTTTAAGTTTATTTTCTACAGCTTTGCCTTCATAAATCAATTCTGCACAACGAATTTTTTTAAATCCTAAATTTTTCAGATATAATATTATTTCCTCCATTCTGTCTAAGACTTCCTTAGTAAGTGTCATCCTAGCATATGCATATTTATCTAATGGACCATATTTTTTAATTTCATTAACAGTTTTTTCAACTTCTGTACTAGAATTATAATTCTTATTTTTAGCTGGTCTTTGTAAATTTTGAATATATGGATCACCATCTATTGATAGTTGAATATAAAAGTTGTTTTCGATTAAAAATTTTATTATTTCATCCCTATTTCGTGGTATAACTCCATTTGTACAAACATAAAATGAATCACAACCTCTGCTTTTGGCAAGCTCTGTAATTTCCTTTATTGTATCAAAATACAATAGGGGCTCCCCGTTGCCAAAAAAGGAAATTTTTTTTATATTAAATTTATCTAGCATTATCTTTACTGCCTTAAGTGTTGCTCGTGCAGAAAAGAGATTTTTTCTATTTGGAACAGCATTGCAGTATATACAATTTAGATTACATGCGTCACCTAAAAAAACGGTCAATTCATCAGGTGAATATACTCTTTTATCTCCTACTGAAAATTCATAATTATCTTTTTTACCTTTATTCTTCTCTTCTTCAACGTAGAATTTTCCATAAAAGAGATCGCTTGGTGCATCCTTTGTTAAATATTTATGCGATATTAGATACCCGTACTCGGATTGATCTATTAATGCGGCAAATCTATCATATGGCGCGTAGCATATGATCTGATTATTATCTTTAAAAAAATATAGTTGGGGATTAATTATACTACCCTCCCGAGCTTTATTCGAATCCGATAATACATCAGTATTATCTAAATTTAAAATAGCTTTCATATTTAGAGACGTTATCTTGGATGTTTACAACGTTTGCATGCTACTTTTTCTTTTTCAAAATCTACTCTTGTAATATTAAATGGAGATGGAATTATAATAAATTCTTCTTTTTTCCAAATTTTCCATTTTCTCATATTGACACTATTTAATTTAGGTAAACAAAAATATATAAATCATACGGGGGCAGAGATTGGGGCTCTGTCATAATATTCGGTTGATCAACGACGTCAAATAAAAATATATACTCTTTGCTGCCTGCTCTATCAGGTATTGCCATCTACTTTTCTCAGTTTTGCAGCCGTAATACTCTATTAAGCCGGCCTTTTCTGCAGGTGTTTGTTTAATGGCCATATGCGACCTGATGTAATTGTAGTAAATTTCAAGGTTCCTCATTTGCCCCTACCTGTATTGAGACTTTTATAGCCTCTACGTTTGTGCGTACATGCCCTGATTGTATTGTTCAACCTCTCCACGAGATTATTGTTCTTTTTATCTTCAAAATTGGCGCACCTATGGTAACAATTATGGTACCACCACGTTCCCCGCTTCTTCCTTATCACAGTTCCATAAGGGAATGCGCCATCGGTTGTTACTTCAAGTGGTGTTGGTGATTCGTCAAACAGCAGCTCCGCGTATTTTGTGGTTCTTTGTGGGGCGAATACAATAGTTGCAAACCTAGTGTCTCTACATATAGATGCCCAAACATAGAAGAAAGTTTTGCGCATTTTGAGGAAGAGTTCATCCATGTGCAACATGTCTGTAAAATGCTGCCTTAATTTATCCAAAAATTTATCCAACAGCTTTGTGTATTCAAATACCCATCTTAGAACAGTGTCTTTTGCAATACCGAGAAACTGCGCTATAAAACGTAACGAATTGCCCACTGCATATAATTCCAATGCACCAATGATAGTATTTTTTGAATGATGCTTCCATTTGAAACCATCATTTTCGCAGAATGTGCGTCCACAAGTCTTGCATTTATATCTCTGTATTTTCCCACGTTCTTTCGTCCTTCTTTTTCCATACTTTACTATATCTTTCGATTTACAATATATACAGGGGCCGTTCATATTGGTCGCCTTTAAACCTTTATGAACTGTGCCCCTTTTATATCATATCAACCGTATTTGCGGACAGAGCCCTATCAGTGATGGCATGAAGAAAAAAGGCAATGTTTCATACATGCGAGGCTGGAAAAGGAATGGCAATCATAAAGCCATCAGGGCAATGCCTTTGTTAAGAGCCAAAGCAAAGGCCCAGAGCGCAATGGAATACCTCATGACCTATGGCTGGGCCATACTCATCATTGCAGTTGTTCTTGCCGCTCTCTTCAGCATTGGAGTATTCAATCCTTATACCTTTGCCCCTAAGGCGCAGCCTGGCTCATGCCAACGACTCCAGCGACAACGGCAACAACGGCGTGCCAAACGGCGTTACTTTTGTGAGCAACTAGTAGCAAGGCTACACGCCGCCGTGACTTGTATTGCATCGTGTATCTTTGCATGTGCAAAAAGATTTGTA
>ERZ1669250.616-NODE-616-length-14988-cov-3.222795_pt1 | contig 14988 bp, 15 predicted proteins | sample MGYA00579295_ERZ1669250 | MGnify/ENA primary metagenome ERZ1669250 (study PRJEB41166, sample SAMN08046056) | hot springs metagenome | biome: hot spring; feature: acid hot spring; material: thermophilic sediment; isolation source: thermophilic sediment from acid...
CCAGATCGGGCTGGAACGGGGCGCCTAAGGAGCTGAGGAAATTCGTTGAGTTCGTGCAGGACTACCTGAAGGTCGAAGTGGAGAGCGTTTCGATAGGTCCCGAGAGGGGGATGATGCTTGAGCTACGGCGAAGCCCTTTCTCCTGTTGATGGTAGGTATCGCTCCGAAGTAGGCCCCCTAAGAGAGCTTTTTTCAGAAAAATCTCTATTTCTTGAAAGGGCTCGCGTGGAGCTGCTCTACCTGAAGGAGCTAGCGAAAACAGGCGCGCTTGGGATTAAGGGCGGGGAAATCGATCCCGAGGTCCTCATCGAGAGTTTTCCCAATGACTGGTTTGAAAAGGTAAAGGCTCTGGAAACCGAGCTTGGGCACGACGTCAAGGCGCTGGAGGTTTGGCTGCGCGGATTTCTCATTGAGCATGGGTATGCTAGTTTCGCTCCCCTGATTCACCTGGGATTGACCAGCGATGATACCAATAACCTCGCCTACGGTCTTCTTTTGCTTAAGGCCGTGAAGGTCCTCGCTGATCGTTATGACGAGTTAACTAAGGAGTTGCGCGCTCTCGCGAAGAAACACGCCAATGATGTCATGCTGGGAAGAACACACGGGGTTCCTGCAGTTCCAACTACTTTCGGCAAGGAAATTGGAGTTTTTGCGTGGAGATTGAGCGAGAGGATATTCGCGTTGAGGAGGCTTAAGCCTTACGGAAAGCTTGGCGGGGCCGTTGGAAACCACAACGCGCTTCACTTCTTAGATGAAAAGTTCGATTGGCTAAGCTTCTCTGAGAGGTTCGTATCCTCTCTTGGGCTTAAGTACGCTCCTCTAACGAAGCAATTGGTTCCGCATGAAGGGACCTCAGATATACTTCACCAGATAATGCTCATAAACCACATAATCGCGGAACTGAGCCGGGACCTGTGGACTTATAATATGCTGGGGCTGGTAACATTCCAGAGAAAAGGCGTTAGCAGTTCCACGATGCCGCACAAGGTTAATCCCGTTGACCTTGAGGATGCAGAGGGCCAGATAGACATATCGAACTCGCTTTTATCGCTTCTTGCTTACAGGTTGGTTGGTACAAGGCTCCAAAGAGATCTATCGGATTCCCCGGTTAGAAGGATAATGGGTCAAGCACTAGCTCACTCTTACGTCGCTTGCGGTAGGGTTGTGAAGGCGTTAAGTTACATGAAGGTAAATTCCGAAAGCATGAGGCTTGAAGTTCGGGAGCACCCTGAGGTGCTTTCAGAAGCGGTCCAGGTAAGCCTTCGCGTGAGCGGGGATCCTCTAGGCTACGAGGAGGTTCATGGGAACGTTCGGAGCTTGGACGAACTGAAAATAAGGGTGGGCGGAGAGCTGGGCCAGCGCCTCATGAAGTTACGGCCAGAGGACTACGCTGGAATGGCGGAAAGGCTGGCCGAACTGGCCGCCCAATATGACCCGCGCTTAAATGGAACCTAGGAATTATCCCATGGAAATCGAAATCGGATTCATCTTTGATGATGATAGGATGGCTAGGGCGATCTTCGTTGCTACATCGCCGGATAACCGTGATGCGCCCGATGACCAAATCATCGAAGAGATCATTTTGACGAACGAAGTGAGAGTAAAGGTAAAGGGAGAGGTAAACGAATCCTTTCTTTACACGATCGAGGATATATTTGACAAGGTCGCCTTGTGCGAGAGCTGCGTGAGATCGATACAGAACCTGGGCAGCCGAAGGGCGCATTGCTTATTAAGGCAAGGCCTTATTTGAGCGAAAGTTGTCGCAAGTAAAGGTTAAGGAGAAGCATTGGTACAGCATATTCGCGCCACCTACATTGGGAAATAAGGAGATAGGGAAGGCCCTGGCCACTTCGCCTGAAGACCTCATGAATCGTACCGTTGAGGTCACGTTGTACGAGCTGACTGGAGACATTGAGCAAGCCCATGTCCACATAAAACTTCAGGTTAAGAGAGTTCAGAACGATGCCGGCTATACCGAGTTCAAGGGACACCACTTTTCTAGGGATTACCTTGGAGGTAGGATCAGGCGGAGATACAGCAAAGTGGAGGCGATCTTTGACGTGACGACCAAGGATGGGGCATCTATGCAGCTTCAGGCCATAGCTATAACCGCAACCCCTGCTTCAAGAGCACAGCGCCACGACATAAGAATGAGGATGATCAAAACCGCTCAGGAAGCAGCCGCGAGCGCAAACTTCTACGACTTCGTTCAAGACATGTTAACCGGAAAGTTAGCCCAGATTATGCAGAAGGACGCGAAGAAAGTGTTTCCGATAGCTTTCCTCGACGTCGCTAAGTCTAAGGTCAAAGCGGTGGGTGAGAGGCCGGTTGAGGCCGCATCAGCTACCTCAGGGCAAGCTGAAGGTTAATGGCGCATCAGTTGACTGGGATCTCATAGAGGGACTTGTTTCAATCGGGGCATCGCTTGGAGGCCCAGGATCCAAGGTATTGGTTGCGGGGACAAGGGTCACAGCCGACCTCGTTTTGGCAGGTTCTCTGATCTCTGGGGCATACCCCTTTTACTTCGATACTTCATCACCGGAGCTTGCCTCTTTTGCCTGTGAGCTTATGAGCTTTGATTCCTGCGTTTATTGCGATCTTTTGTCCGTCGACGTGGTTACAGGAGGCAAGCCAGCTAACTCCTCCTTCTTTGAATCCTTGAGGAAGACTGATCTTTCATCAATTGACTGGAGGGAAATGTCGCATTTCAGCACGATCGACTTAAGCGCCAAGCCTTACCTTGACGCTTTTGGGTCAGTTTTCAGCATGGTGTCGCTCAGAGGTGTCAATAAATGCCTGGTTACAGAGGAAAGCAACGATCAGACTAGGCTCATGGCTGAGAGCTTTAAGGAGTTGGGTGGGAACATGGTTGAGGTACAGAGCAGGTCTTACTTGGTGGGTGATTTCGTGTACCGCGACCGTTACGTATGGCCTTTGAAAGAGGTCAATCTGTGGGGGCAAGCTATCTCGTTGGCCCTTAAGTTGGGAGGTAGACTCGCAGTCGGAATTGATGCGCCAGCGGGTCTTGAAGAGATAATGGAAAGAAAGGGAGGAAAACTCATTAGAAGGGGGATATCGGAGTACGACATATCCTCCTTCGGCGAGAGCTTCGACGTGGGAGTTAGCTCATCTGGTTATTGGGTGATTCCAGCTCTGCATAGGTGGAAGGATGCGCCGGCTGCGTTGGTCGCTAATACGATCAATTCTGAAAGTGATATCTCATTTCAAAGCCCCTACGCAGTAGAGGTTATGCGCCCGGTCGACATATCTAAGCTAAATTGGGAAACGAGCACCGGATGGGGATGGAGAGCCAGTGCTGGTAACGTGGACGGGTCTGAAGTGCTGGTCATAGAGAGAAACGGAAAAGTTACCGTAAAGGTGGAGGACAGGGATGCGGCCAAGGCAAGATTGGTTGCCGAAAAGGTTATTGCGATCATAGACGGGTCATCCCATTGAAAGCTGCCATACTCGCCGGAGGGCTTGGAAAAAGGCTTAGGCCACTGACAGAAGTTATCCCTAAACCACTTATATTTGTTGGAGGTGCGGCCATGATAGACCATTGCATTTCCGCCCTCGAAGGAGTTGGTATTTCGGAAATCGTGATCGTCGTGTCTCCCTATACGGAGGCCCCCGTAAGGCGCCACATAGCTGAAAGGTACAACAAGGTGAGTTTTGTCAGACAAGATGTACCTTTGGGCACAGGTGATGCCGTGTCCAAGCTTTATCCGTCCACCGGAGATGTCTTGGTCATCTCTTCAGATGTAACGGTCAACGAAAGCTCTCTTTCGAATCTGATAGGTTACCACGAGAGGGTTAAGCCAATAGCGACAATATTAGGAGTTAAGGTGAGAAATCCCTCGAGGTATGGTGCCCTAATGCTGGAAGGTGATCATCTAAAGGGTGTTGTGGAAAAGCCCGCTTTACCAGTAAGCGACGTTATAAATTCCGGCATATACGTGCTTTCAGAAGAGGCGTTAAAGGCAACTTTAAACTTGCCCTTTAGCCCAAGGGGAGAGAAGGAAATCACTGATGCCTTTAATTACTTGTCGAGCTCCGGTAAAGACGTGCGCGTAATAACCGATGAAGGCTCTTGGTGGCATGACGTCGGAGACTTTGCGTCAATGATCAAGGCAAACGAGTACTACCTCCAAAGAGGAAATGGAGAACCTTATGTCTCCGCTCAGCACGAGGTAAAAACAAAGGATGGGGGGAGGATAATTGGCCCCAGCTTTGTTTCAAACGAGGCCACCATAAGGGGAACAGTAGGACCTTTCGTTTCCATAGACAGGGGATGTATTGTGGAGGAAGGCTCCTCTGTGGAACGCTCCATAATGATGAAGGGATCCAAGATACGGCGTGCGTTCCACGTGAGCTATTCCATAGTAGCTCCAGGCGCTGTGGTCAATCATGACGGTATTGGGACCCCACAAAGCCCTTTTCTTTTCTTCGGTGGAGAGGCCTAAGTGCGCTTTTAGCTCGCGATCTTTACTAGTTGATGTGCCAACTCTGCCTTACATGGCGATAACTTATTGAGGCGATAGATTTAAAAGGGTTTTTTGTTGCTACTCGAAATGACATCAAAGGCTGTTTGGAACGGCATACACTTCGACATGAACACGGTTATACCGGCATGGGTTATAGTTGTCTACATCCTCATAATAGTAGCCCTTATGCTGTACGGCTGGCGCAAGCACCTGCTATCCTCCTATAGGACCGTTGATTACGTTTACATGGGGCTTCTAGCGGCCTTGTTGGTTATATGGAACTTCTTCATTTCTCCGCTTATACCTAAGGTATCTGCGGTGACCTCTTGGTTTTACTACCCGTTAATAGGAGAGGTGATAATTCTACTTTTGGCTGCATCCCTTATCGGGAAGCCCGGCACCGTTATGCTGACGATGTTCATATATACTGTTCTATCGGACATATTCCATTACGGTTTCGGTGGCGAGCCGTTTTGGTTCGTGTACGAGTTAATCGCTTACGCTGCTATGCTTGACCTTTACCTTCTGGTCAGAGGGAAGTACTTTGGAACCAACAACCAAGCCCTAGGGAAGAGAACGGTTAAAACTGAGCAAGGGGAAGTAAAAACCGAGGAAAGGGTTATCACAATACCTGGCCTTTTCGTGATCGACTCGGTAATAGGAGGCGTGATAATAGCGATTGCCTTTCCCCTATTTTATCATGGCTTCTTTGCTACTTTTGTGGAAGGGTACAGCTACACTGCAAACTACGTTCTGACAACCACACTGGTAAGCGCGGTTGGCGGCGTGATAATGGGGCTAATAGCGGCTCCTTTTGTGGCCTACATAAGAAAGGTTATAACAGGAGTATATTGATTTTTTTAGGTCGGCTGCCAGTTTTCGGGTAAGAGACCCTCCCTCTTGTAGTACTTTATGAGACGCCTTATCTTTGAATCTGTCCTTATAAGTCCCTTCTTGGAGTCGTTGTCCTTCGGGTGCTGTTCAAGGTGCTCTTGTATCTTGCGCTTTCTGTTTAACAGGTTCGCCAAATCTTCAGGTACTGTTTCCTTTTCTCCCTCTTCTATTAGAACTTGCTTAAGGGACCTTCCCAATATTCTTTTAATCGATGGTACTCCTTCCTCGTCCCGCAGTTTTTGGCCTATAAGCGCCTTACTTAGGCCCTGTTTGCGTAAGGAAAGGATCTTTTCCTTTAGTTCTTCAGGAGTTACTGGACTGCCCTCTACCAATTGGACTTGACCTAGCGGCCTATTGGACTGCGATTTTCCTTTCCTGTGATTCTTTTTCAATGGGCAAGTCTTTAAGAAGACATCTTTTAACCCTTTCGCTGCGTGGCTGAGCTAACCTGCGGTATAAAAAAACCAATCTTTTAAATTGCGATAGGGTTTAAGCGGAATGCAGGGGCTATTCAAGGCCATAGGAGAAGCAAGCAGCGTTGCGGTGATATCGGGCCGTTCATTGGACGCGGTTATGGCCTCTGCGCTTTTATTTGATTATTTAGCGTCCAGCGGCCTTAATGCTTCCATGAGCTTGCAAGACTATACAATAAGCTTAGAGGGACATGCCGAACTTACCATACATGTTGGGACAGGTTATCCCTCCTCTGGAGCACGTGACGGGCATCTCTTCATAGACTATGCATTCAAGAATGGATCTCCTCAAGGTTACATATCGGTAAGCGGCAGCATATCTAGGGCCGTTTTTCGTGAAACCGGTTATGGAACTAAACATGCGGTTGAAGTTGGCGAGCTTGATCCCTTTCTCAAAGCTCCCCACGCACTACTACCAGACGATCTGTTTGCCTCGGATATTTACGCTATTGCTTGTCCACCTCTACCTGGCGCGATAAACTCCAAGGAAGAGCTTGCAGAAAAGTCTTCAAGCAAAGAGCTGCTCGTGAAGGCAGCTGAAGAGCTCCTCAGGAGGGCGGGGTTCTCGCTGGAGCTCTCATTTGGAGTAGACAGAAGGGTTTTCGCTGAGGCCAACGCGATCACCAGGGAGCTGTTTAAGAAGCAGGGAGATGCTGCTGCGATGGCCTTTTTGGTGGAGAGGGGAGGTGTAATAAGGTACGAACCAGATAGCTTGTTGCTTGAAAATTTGAAGCAGTTCTTCAATCATTCGGATAGCTGGTTAATAGTGAATGCCAAGGTAGGTAGTCTGGTTCTCTTACCCTCGAGTTTTCCGCCTACATACTACATATGTCCTGCACTTCCAGTGGTGGCCTGCTTTGGGGATTCGAAGTTGCCAGCCTTTATACTCGAGCCCGTTTCCGATGATAGGGTGTTCCTTTGGGGGTTAGGCAATGACTTCGACTTTAATGAGGTCGTTTCAATGATAAGTAAGTATGGAGGAAGTGGTCTGGTCTCCGGAAGAAGGGTGTGGGCGGAGTTTCCTCACAGTGCCATTGAAATGGCGAATTTACTTGAAGAATGACCAAGCGGTCCTAACGTTTTTAAGGTGACTTCAAAACTCAACTAGACATGAGTCATGCAATAGAGGTGAAGGATCTATCCGTTTGGTATAACGTGGCAGGCGAACCTGCCATAAAACACGTGAACTTAACGGTTGATGAGGGCGAATTTGTTTTGTTTGTTGGGCGCACAGGATCTGGGAAGTCGACTTTGCTCAACTCCATAAATGGCGTTATACCAAACATAATCAACGCAAAGCTAGAAGGAAGCGTAAAGATATACGGCCGTGACACAAGACTGATGCAGCTCAAGGAGCTCAGCACGCTTGTCGGAACGGTTTATCAAACGCCTGAGGATCAGATATTTTCTCTGGTAGTGGAAGACGACGTGGCCTTTGGCCCTGAGAATCTGGCTCTGCCGCCTGACGAAATAAGGAAAAGGGTAGAGGATTCATTGAGGTTAGTGGGCCTGTTAGATAGGAAGAAATTTCCAACCTTCCTGCTATCCGGAGGTCAAAAGCAGAGGCTTGTTATCGCAGATGCGCTGTCCATGAGACCTAAAGTATTGATTCTTGACGAACCAACTAGCATGCTTGATTCCCTTGGAACATCAGAGGTTTTTTCTACGTTAAAAAAACTTAGGGATGAATACGGGATGACCATTCTCATGGCTGAGCACAAGGTTGAAAGGGTGTTGGGGCTGGTCGACCGGCTGATCTTGATATACGATAAAACCGTGGTAATCGATAAGCCAATTCGTGAGGCCTTAATGGAAGATCTGGTCATGTATGGAATTGAGGAGCCTCAAGTATCTTATCTTTATAAGCAGATAGGTGGATCAGGTAAGGCTCCTCTGACGATAGAGGAGTTCATGAAGTATGAAACCGGATTTTCGGAGTTTTCAAGGGGTAGGCAGGTAGCATTAGTGGATTCGCCGCCTAAAACGTTGGACCCCGTAGTAGAGTTGAATAACGTTTGGTTTGCCTACGAAAGATCTAAGGAGTGGGTCTTGAAGGGAACCAGTTTCGCGGTTAACAAGGGAGAATTTGTGTCGCTTGTAGGACCAAATGGCTCCGGAAAGACCACCATACTTAGGCTCATAGCCGGCCTTCAGAAGCCTTCGCAAGGCGAAGTTAGGGTAATGGGAAAGCCTACCACAAAAATGAGCAGAAAAGAGCTTTCATCGTTTGTCGGGTACGTGTTTCAGGACCCAGATCAGATGCTTTTTAATACTACTGTTCTGAGCGAGGTCGAGTTCACTCCCAGATTAATGGGCTTAAATGCACAAGCAGTAAGAAAAAAGGCAATTGAAATCTTAGAGGAGTTTGGTCTTCTCGAATATAAGAATGAAAATCCTCATAGGCTGAGCGTGGGCCAACGTAGGCTTCTCTCTTTAGCCTCTGTGCTGATCAACGAGCCCAAGATCTTGCTGCTTGACGAGCCCACTAGAGCCCTCGATTGGGAAACGGGAGAAGGGGTGCTCAAGTTCGTGAAGCGCTTGGTCAGAGATAAGGGAATAGGTGTAATTGCTGTCTCTCATAATATGAAGCAAGCAGCAGACCACAGCGATAGAGTTATAGCGCTTTACTCGGGTACTGTGGCTGCCCAAGGAACTCCAAGGGAGGTCTTCATGCGGGCCATAGAGAACCCGAATTGGTCTCTGGTTCCACCACAGGTCTTTCAGCTCTCAGTCGCTCTATCAATAAGGCCGCCAGCCGTGAAGATTGATGAGATCATGCCTCTTGTTGACGAGTACAAGGCAAGGGCTAAGGCCGCCGGTAAAGCCTAGCGCAAAATGAGCCATAGGCCGTATCGCTTTTTGTTCAGAAAGGCATAATAGCCCGAGCTAGATTACGTAAGGTTGCGGTTGGAAAGCTGTGCTATCAGCTCAGTTCGGCTTATCACCGCGAGGAGATGGACCAATTGAACGCCGTGTTGCTTTGGATAACGTCGATACTTATCATAACCATGGGTCCTGTCTTGACCATATATTTGATCTGGAAGGTGATAGGCTTCAGAGGTTACATGTCATTGTTCCAATTTGTTGAAGGAAAGTCGTTTTTATATCGTATTGATCCAAGAGTAAAGATCCTCATGGCAATAGTCGTTACCACGGTGGCGGCGTTCACCATATGGTGGATATCTGCTGTTTTCCTGATAGCAATGCTTTTGCTTTACGTGTTTACCGTGAATCCCTCCTCTAAGTATCGCATAGTGGTCCCACTCACGGTTGCCACGTTTTTGGGTACCGCGTGGACTGAAGCGCTGTTCACGAATCCCTCTTTACTGACCGAGCTTTTTGGATTGGACGTGTTTATTTTGCCATTTCCTTCACAGTTTCAAATAATCGGGGCTTATGGGCTGTCCGAACAGGGCTTTTTCTATGGTCTTCAGATAGCGTTTAGAGCTTCTGCGGCAGTGGCAAGTGGGTTCCTCTTGGTCTTTACAAGTTCACCGGCAGACATATTGCGTTCCCTTGAAAAGTCAAAGATTCCCGTCGAACTGGGCTTTGCGCTCGTGGTTGCCGTTATCGCGATACCAAAGATACTGGAAAGCACCATGACAATACTCGATGCCATGAAGGTGAGAGGGTTTGACTTTGGAGCGGCTCAAAGCCGTGAATTAAAAACAAATTTGAGCAAGTTCTTTCAACAGATAAGGGCGGTCCTTATGGCAACCACTTCCATAATCATTTGGACGTTAAAGGGCGCAGAAAACATAGCTATATCCGCGGACCTTAGAGGCTTTAGGGCTAACAAGTTTAGGACCTACTATCACGAGGTAAAATTTCACAGGATTGACTGGATAGCCACAGCACTTATAATCGGCGTGTTTCTGATAGGAAGTTACCTTTCCGGTATAGGATATGGACCCCTGGCCTATAACCCCTAGAGTCACTAAGAGGTGATTGTCCTGTACTTTTTTAGGTATTTGCCCTTATACGGTCGCGGGTTAAGGTTCCGCGATTCGCTTACTTAAAGTACCTTCCATAAAGAATTCCAATGTTGAAGCAAAAGCTCTTTATCCTGCAGAAAAAAGGGAAAAGCTTGAACAAAAGGCTATTCTAATGCTTGACGTTTTTCTTGGAAGAAACGTAATCTTTCTTCTTCCACGCCTCTCTCTTTCTGAATCCATCGCGCTTTGACTTGTTTCTCAGGCCTCTGCTCCTCCTTCCAGAAGGCGTGAGACCTCTGAAAACCCTTCCCTTTTGCGCTGGGTTTGCTACCCAGTTAAGTTCTTTATCGCTTAATATCGCTGGATTGTGAGGATCGACTAAGATAACCTCGAACCATTTATGTTTTCCATCTTCGCCAACGTAGTAGCTTCCCAGTACCTCCATGCCAGGGAAGTGCTCAGCGGCTCTTCTTTCCGCTATGGTTTGGGCGCTTATGTTATACTTGATCAGCTTGATTCCCATGTTCTTGGGCCTCCTTCCGGCCCTGTGCCTTGGAACGAAAAAGCCTCCCTTCTTAGCCACCGAACGAACAATTATTATTCCTGGCTTTGCCTTATATCCCAGCTCCCTAGCGCGGTCTAAGCGGGTAGGCCTATCCAACTTAACTACGTTAGGTTCCCTTCTCCACTCAACAAGCCTCTGCTTGTAGAACGCAATCAAATCTCCTTTAACCTCTCTTCTAAACGTTTGTGACCTTAGCTCCGCTATGCTGGGCATAATGAACTTAAAAAAAAGGTTATAAGCTTATGGCCTTGACGCTTCTAGGTACCTCCTGACCGAAAATTGTGTTTCGCTTTTTCCCGATATAGGCAGGAGCGGGCATCGGGTCATATCAAGAGATTAGAAAAGCTCGCCGCCGATGCTTTTACTGCTTTAATTCCTGATTAGCTTTTGATGGGTATTAGTTTTTACGGCGGGTTATTGTGTTCGCTGCGCAAGTGCAGTTGCTTCCTGATTATGTCGCATGCCAAGGCCACAGCCCTTTGCTCTGCCTCCTCCGTGCTTCCAGCGATATGAGGCGTAACTATAACCCTCCGGTCTGCTATTAACTTCTTTTCCTCAGAGGTTGTGGGGGGCTCGTGTGGAAGTACATCGAGAGCAACGCCAGCTATAATACCCTTCTCGAGTCCGCTGAGCAGCGCTTCAACTGATACCACCTCTCCTCTGGAAGCGTTAATGATTCTTACTCCGCGCTTCACGATGGATACCTCTTTGAAGCCGAACATGTTCCTCGTTTCCTCGGTGAGAGGTACGTTGAAGCTTATGAAATCCGAAATCGCTAGTAGTTCCTCATAACTGACCTGCTTTGCGCCAGAGTCTATCCTCTTGTACTTATCGTAGGCTATCACCTTCATCTCGAGTGCCCTTGCACGTCTTGCAAGCTCGGTACCGGAGCAGCCATAACCAACTATGCCGAGCGTCTTTCCTGAGATCTCGATTCCCCCGCATTCTGCCTTTGGCCATGCCCCAGACTTTACCCTCTGTGAACATTCGGGTATATCTCTGGCTAGCGCCAGCATTAAACCTAATATGTGCTCTGCCACGGAGACCGCTGACGAGCCAGCGGTGTTGAAAACCCTTACGCCAAGTTTCTGCGCGGCTTTTAGATCTATGTTATCGAGGCCAACCCCAAGCCTTATCAGTACAGAACCCTGCTTCAGTCTTGCAAGAAAAGCTGCGTCAGCCTTTACGTTCCCCCTTATCAGTACAGCATCATAATCTCCGGGGTTTTCTGGCAGCTCTCTTTCTGCTGTATCAGGATCTAGGCCATTTTCTCTCAGGAGATCTATCGAAGCTTTAGGTATTTTACAAGCTACTAATACCTTGGTACGGCTTAACACGGTAAACGGTTCATGAACCTATATAAGCATAGTTGATCAAATTTATACACAAAATTTCCATTCTAAACTCAAGAACATGGGAAGGTTTAGCGATACTGAATAGGGATACTCCTTAGAACAGCTTTTAAGCCCGCACATGTGAACCTTATGTTAGTTGGCGTAGTCGGCAAGACCAACGTGGGCAAGTCGACGTTTTTCAAGGCCGCTACGCTCATTCCCGTGGCGATCGATGAAGTGCCCTTTACTACCATAAAACCGAACAGGGGAATGGCAGCCGTTAGGGTGCCATGCGTTTGCCGGGACCTTGGTGTAAAAGATGAACCCAGAAATTCGAAGTGCATAGATGGGAATCGTTTCATACCCGTCGAAATGCTCGACGTTGCTGGTCTTGTCAAGGGCGCGTGGAGGGGCAGGGGACTGGGAAACCAGTTTCTTGACGACCTCAGGCAGGCTGATGCGTTCATACACGTGGTGGATGCCGCTGGAAGCACTGATGAGGATGGGAACTTAGTCCCTCCAGGCAGCAGGGATCCGCTTGACGACGTCAAAGAGATTCAAGAGGAGATAACCATGTGGATAGCTAGCGTAATAAAGAGAGATTGGGAGAAGAGCGTTAGGACATCCGAAACCCTTCGCGGAGATCCGGTGTCCGTGCTTTCCGATAAACTTGCTGGATTATCTGTTTCGCGCGGAGAGGTAGTTGCGGCACTTGAGAAGACGGGGTTGGTCGGCACGAGGCTTTCCTCATGGAGGGAAGAGGAAATCAGGTCGTTCGCATCGGCCATATACGACCTCAAGCCAAAGGTTGTTGCAGCCAATAAGGCTGACATAAGAGAAGCCGAAGCAAACATAGAGTCCATGCGGAGATCTCTCTCCGTTCCAGTGATACCTACAATCGCTGAGGCAGAGGTGGCGCTTAGGCTTGCGGCTGAAAAGGGCTTAATAGATTATCTACCAGGCGACTCGTCTTTCAGGATAAGACCTGGTGCACAGCTTACATCGCCTCAGCAGGACGCATTGAAAAGGATACAGCAGATGCTTGAGAAGTGGGGAAACACGGGAGTACAGCAGGCGATAAATGAGGTCGTGCTAAAACAATATGGAGGCATAGTTGTCTACCCAGTAGAAGATGTAAACAAGTACTCTGATTCAAAGGGAAGGGTTCTTCCTGATGCTTACATTGTCCCGCCCGGGACCACCCCGAGGGAATTCGCGTATAAGATACACACGGACCTCGGCGAGGGTTACCTTTATGCAGTGGATGCCGTGACGAAGCAGAGACTTCCTGAGGATAAGCCTCTGAAAAATAGGGCAGTCATTAAAATTGTGTCTTCTAAACGACGGTTTTGCGGTAGCGGAACACATGACGATAACTTTAAATGCGATAAACAACAATAACCTGAGATAAAATGAGGGCGGAGTTTGCTATCAAGACTTTCAGTCTCATGCTAATGCTGGGAGCTATTCTCTTTGTCATCGGATACGCTGTTGGTGTTTATATCATGGGAGCATCGCCCCTTGCAGCGATAAGTGGAGCTCTATTCTTTGCCCTCATAGTAAACTTCATAAGTTATTACTTCAGCGCGAACATGGTTCTGAGAGCTTCCCACGCTAGAATTGTGAGCGAGAGCGAGGCACCAAGGCTTCATAGAATAGTAGCTGAGCTGGCACAGAGAGCCGGCATACCCAAACCTAAAGTTGCAATAGTTGATTCGCCGCAACCTAATGCCTTTGCCACTGGCAGAAATGAGAAAAACGCGGTGATAGCCGTTACCACCGGGCTGTTAGCTACAATGAACGACAACGAGTTGATGGGTGTGCTAGGTCATGAGACCGGCCACATAGTGCATCATGACATACTTATAGCTACGTTGGCCGCCTCCATTGCCACTGCCATCTCTTACCTTGGTTACATGGTCGAGTTCGCGTTGCTTTTTGGCGGATTTGGAGGGAGCGGCAAGAGAGAGGGTGAAGCCTTTGGTTTGCTAGGTGCTACCCTATTGGCGCCAGTGGCTGCTTTGTTTATACAGATGGCAATTTCAAGGAGTAGGGAATATTACGCGGATGAGGCAAGTGCCAAACTAACTGGCAGGCCCGATTTCCTAATAAGTGCGCTAACCAAAATAGAGGCTTACATAAGGGCAGGTGTGCCCATGAAGGCGAATCCATCCACGTCAAGCCTTTGGATAGCAAATCCATTCAGGGGAGGGCTAACGAACTTGCTTTCAACTCACCCATCAACTCCTGCTCGCATAGCTAGGCTAAAGAAGATAGCTAGGGAAATGGGACTATACTTGGAGTGAGTCTTTCCGCCTTATGATTTGCGGTATCGTAGGTTGTTATCCTCAGCTTTACATACACTTTTTACGCAATCTAGCGGAACTCAGCCATTTTTCGTATGACGTTTAGGACCAACGTGTTTAAGCTCAAGCTTTAACTGCGGTGCACGAAATTACCCATCATAAAGCTTGAGCGGATGTTTTGTGTCGGACTAGATTTTCGCATGCAGTACCTTGAAGCGCGGAACTTCACTGGTTGAACTTTCTAAATCAACCGTTGCGTATTTACTCTTTGCGGCGCCCATCGATGCCTTCTGGCTTATCGCTTTAGAAGATGGGAAAAAGGAGCGGCTTGAAATTCGGATTTTCGTTATGTTTTCCGAGCCGTTTATGATCCTTTGCAGAGAAAATACCGGTTTCCTCAATATTGCGATTCCTGTGAACTCTCCCACGACCTCTATCAAGATAACGCAGGAAGGATTTTCAAGGCTAACCCTAAGGGAGAACATCGATGCAACTTGATGTACTATTTCGTCGCCGTTCAACGAGGTACCCCTTTTAACCAAGGTCACGCGGAAAGACTCGCAATTTGATAGTCCATTTGCTATCTCCTTAACTGCGCTCACTATTTCATTAATGTCGCTCCTTACGACCTTTGCTATTGGAACTAGCTTAGTAACGTACCTAAAGTTCCAAGGGTTCGAAAGGGCTTCTTCTTTTGCCTTACTTACGACTTCGAAGGGATCAAGAGATGTGGAGACTTCCAATAGGCCTGAAAATTTTGTCCTCGATATGGTTGGATTACCATCTCCTAGCTCCGCCAAAAAGTAGGCGAGCTCCGACTTAGCCATGGGCTCTTTTCCCCTGGGGCACGATGCTAGCAAATTAAAGGGCATAATTTATTCATGCCAGTGCTTATAAGCAGAAGTAGCCGAAGCGTGAAACATATAAGGCAAAATGATAAGTGAATTGGGCCCGTAGCTCAGCATGGTTAGAGCGCCGGACTCATAATCCGGTGGCC
>ERZ1669250.617-NODE-617-length-14987-cov-3.440865_pt1 | contig 14987 bp, 17 predicted proteins | sample MGYA00579295_ERZ1669250 | MGnify/ENA primary metagenome ERZ1669250 (study PRJEB41166, sample SAMN08046056) | hot springs metagenome | biome: hot spring; feature: acid hot spring; material: thermophilic sediment; isolation source: thermophilic sediment from acid...
CCGAAAAGAACTCTTTTATACTTACTCTATAAGTATTGCTGTAATGAGTAGGGATTTTGATGACTTTAGCAACATATTGCTAAGACCAAGGAGGGTGCAGATCCTTAGAATACTAATGGAACAAGGCACGATGAGAATATCGGACCTAAGAAAAATACTAAATATACCAGCATCCTCTGTTTATTACGATATCGAGATATTAAGGGCTAACGGCCTTATAATCAGGGACGGTCCCTACGTAAAAATAACAAGCAAGGGCAGGATGCTCATGGAAAAAGTAGATGGGTTATTGAGTGCCAGTCAGGGTGAGGAGAGGGTTGGCACAAGAACTGAGGAGTTAACGGATATATTACTCATGAGACCATTAACAATGAACATGTATAGGCTTGGCGCTAACGTGCTCCTTCTTTACTCAATAGTAATAATAACCTTAGGCTTGGTCATATCGTTTTTACAGAGTTATGAGCTATTCCTCTTGGTATTTGTGGAGGGGAGTTACTTAATGCCTATAGGTATAACCGTAATGTCAATACTCGCCTACATAGGTATAGCACTCTTTATTTATAGATATTTGCTTGGTAGTGAAATAATCGATATTAAATTATTAAGTGGGATTCTTACGTCATTAATACCCACGATGCTTTATCCAACGATCATAACAGTAATAACGCCCTGGATCCCACCATTTCCGCTATCAATAATAGATGCATTACTAAAGGCATTATTACCACTAGTCAGCCTAATAATACTGGCCACAGTACTCTCAATATCCTCTGGAAAACCCATGGAATACTCCCTACTCTTCGAAACAATACTCCTCCTAATACCATCGGTGATTATTTACATACTACTATTTAAGTAAACCATGAAATTAGTGATACTAGACGGCGTCTATCCTCCCGCCGAGGATTCTTGGCAAACTGCAAGGATCCTTAGCTGGGTCGTAAAACACCTTGCAGGAAACAGCACCATGCTGAAGATAGTTGATGTGGGTTCAGGTTCGGGCGTCTTAACGCTGACGGCAGTGAGCGAATCCCTAAAAAACAACGTGGGAGTGTGGGTATTAGCCATAGACCATGATTACTTAGCTGCAACAAACACGAAACTTAACCTGGTGAACAATAACCTTTATGAGTATGTTGATGTGGTTTCAACAAGCACTCTTGATGCAATTAGGGATAATGCACACTTTAATATTATCGTTAGTAATCCTCCTTACTTACCCGGTGATTGGAGTGAGGATTGGAGGATATTCGGTGGGTTAGGTGGTATTGAGATTGCTAAGCGGTTAGTAAATGAGGTATGTATAGGCAACAAAGCCGATATTGTCGTGCTGACATTATCATCGTTATCAGATTGGGAAGAGGTGATAAAACTACTTAGAGATTGCAATTATAAGTTGGTGGTTATGTATTCAGGACATTACTTTTTTGAAGATATTATTACGATAGTTTTTATAATCAGCTGATCTGCTCAATGGAGAGGTTAAGTAATGCCTCGCCTACGTCTGAGGCGTACTCAGCAATCCTATAGATACTATCAAGTATTAATCTAGCCGATGCGGCGGCTTGCGTGTTAAGGTTATAATTGGTTAGTGATGTATCAAGTGAGTCAATGGTTGTCCGTATCTCGTACTTAACAGTATCGATTATATAATTAACCTCTTTAATGTCGGGTTTATCCGTCATTGCCTTACCGACATTATTCATTATCATCGAATCCTTACTGAGCAATTCACTAAAGCGCTGCCTGAGCTCCTGCGGAATCAATAGGATATACTTATCCCCTAGGTTTAGGACTTCCTTAGCTATCTTAACTGCGTGATCCGCTGCCCTCTCGAGGGACTTATTGATTATTGCGTACTCAATTATACTCCTCGGATCCTGAATTCCAGATAGACTGAGGGCATGCTTACTAACCAGGACCCTCTTTAACTGCCTATTTAGAAGCCAATAGAATTTATCTACCTCATTATCCCTCTCAATTATGTCAGTAGCTATTGACTTATCACCGTTTTCTATTGGTGTCCTTAAATCATCGATCATCCCCACGACAGTCCTCACGAGCTTTATGATTATATCCCTAATGTTTATGTCCGGCACATTAACCAGGTTTTGTATCACCAATGTATTCCTACCCTCCTCTATAATCTCAACACCGGTGAGCTTTCTCCGTACAATATCCTTAACCTGCTTCTTTAGGTTTAGGGTCGATATATCGAAATTAAGCCTAAAAACATCATAACCAGAGAGGTAATGGGCGAGGAGGAATCTCTCGAGGTGATCGATATTTGATAGGTCTTGATTAACATTTATTGAGGACTCAAGTAATGGAGCCTTAACCATCTTCTTAGGAACAACCAATAGCGACAGGTCTGGCTGTGGTATTACCAAGACCTCATCACCCGGTTTGAGATCTACCTGTCTCGTCCACTCCTTAGGCAGTGAAACTATTAGTGTTGCACCGCCAGTTAATTGTACCCTTCTAGTTTCCGGTTCAAATTTCACTATAGACATCACAGCCTAATAATTAGACCCCTATAAATACCTTATCCTAATAAATCACTAATTATTAATTATGATTACTTATTTGATTTTTAGAGGTGAAATATCTATGCCATTATCATAACTATTCTATTGAAACCTCCGTCTCAGCTATACTACCTAATTTAGGAATAATTACTTGCAATACACCGTCCCTGTACGCCGCCTTAGCACCATCAACCTTAAACCTCACACCAAGCTCAACCTTCCTATACACCCTAAAGTTACTCAACCTCTCTATCCTCGCAACCTTACCAACTGTTGGCGATGCTTGCGGTTCAGCCATTATCTCCACATAGTTGCCACCAACCCTGACCTTAATACTCTCCTTCTTAACGCCAGGCAGATCGGCAAGTATTATTATTGAGTCCCCATTATCGAAAATATCTATTGGCGGCTCCCTAGTTACTAGCCTTGGATCAACCACAGTAGCCAACTTACTGATCAACTCATTCATCCCAGACTCCACCTTACTCACACTAACTGCTATATCTGTCGTGTTTTGCTCTGCCGTCATGATTAAGAGATTAATTACGATTAATAATTAACCAACGCATTAATTAAGCGATACTTCATAAATCACACACAAATAAATACGATACTCCACTTTAAATAACCAAGAGCTCCTTAATTAAATTACCAGTAATAAATCTATCAGGCAGGAAGGGCTTCATCAAAGGATCAACCACGCCATCCAGCATATATTTCACTAATAGCTCGGCGGCGTACGGACCAAACATAAAGCCATGCCCTGAGAAACCGGATAATACGTACACACCCTCAGGCCACGTGTCTAACCTACCCATTATGTGACTGTGATCGGGAGTCATCTCGTAATAACCAGACCAAATCCTCATGACCCTGATGTTCCTGAGACTGGGAATTAACTTAACTGCCTCCCGCGCCCAGGCGGTTAACCAACTAAGCGTATTTCCATACGGTAAGAACCCCTCACCACCTTCAAGTTCAATACTGCCCAGGATCTCCCCTCTCATTGTTTGACCAATATATAGGTTTGTCTCTGCATCTATTATGTACGTATTGATTAACGGCCTAACGGGCTCGGTAATCCCTATTTCCCTCCTAACGGGCCTTATTGGTAAATCTATACCAAGCAACTCCCTCATTAACTCACCCGTCCAGGCACCAGCCGCAAAGACCACATTCCTCGTCCTAGCGAAGACCCCACTCGAAGAAACACTAACAACTCTACCTGACTCGATCCCCACATTCTTAACCTCGGAGAACTCGAATATCTTAACCCCAAGATCTAGGGCCTTGGTGTAGTAACCCATGATTATGTAATCATGGTGGAAGGCACCATCCTGAGGTCCAAATACTGCACCAATTATTCCTTTAGTATTTATGTAGGGGAATCTATCCTTTAACTCATCAGTAGTGAGGATCTGGACGGGTATGCCGAGAGGCTTCCATAGCTGCTCATTAAGCCTTTCGTAGCTCTCGAGAACCTCTTTACGCCTAGTGAGCCATAGGTAACCAGGTCTTTCGAAAATACCGTTCCAGCCAAGCTCATTACTTAGCGATTCAAGTTTCCTTATAGCCCTAATTGCAAATTCCGTATTCTCCCTATTCCCAAAGTGAACCCTGTATCTGCCTGCGTTTCTTGTTGAGCTACCACCACCAACGTAGCCCTTATCGAAGACAACCACGGACAAGCCTCTGCGTGCTAGGTAATAAGCCACGGCCAGGCCAACTATCCCAGCCCCAACAACCACAGCATCTGCGGATAGGGATATCAAGCCACGACCTTCACTCATTACTCACCACCTGCGAGCACTCCCATTGGTATTGGTGACTCTGGGAACCTAATCCTAGGTAGGCCGATCTCATTGGGCTTCTTTTGATATATAAAGCTAAGTATTAGGTTTGTACTGACTAGACAGAACTTACCCTGACAGGGACCAGTTCCTAATCCAATAACCCTCTTGATCCTCTCCATGCTGGGTATCTTAAGGGACTTGTATTCCTCCTCCTCACCGTGCAGGATCTTCACCTTTACCTCCTTACCATGCATGAGCACCTTGATTGCCTCAATAACGTCCCTAAGCGTAATATCCTCACAGAAACACAAATATTGCCTATCCGCACTCTTTATAGCATTCTCCACGTCCTCGACAGTGCCGGCAGTCGCCCACATAGGCACGTAATTCACATTAGGCTCCGCATAATAACCACTACCCTGAAGCCCCTGCTCAAACCTAAGTATTACATTGTAGTACGAAGAATTCGTAGTGACCAAATCCCTCTTAAACTCAGCCAACTCCCTATCAAGTACGTCCTGCCCAATCAAACCCTCCTTAACACCAATGCTCATTGCCGTAACCCTAGCCTGCCTAACAATTAAGTGCTCAGGTAGTAAACCACCTGCGTCACCAACAACATACACATTACCAAGACCAAGATCCCCAGTAAAACCCCTCCTAGGCGTAAGCCCACCAATCTCAGGCGCATACACAATTTGGGCATTCAATTGTGCTGGTAAGTCGATAACGGGTATCCTAGCAGCACTTACAATGACGTCTACCGTAACCTCCTCCCTTCTCCTTATCTTAGCCTTTTTACCCCTTAAATTCTCGAGAACAAGCCTTAACCCATCACCCGTATCCTTCGAATCAACGATATTCATACCAATAAAGGTCCTAATACCCGACGAAGCAACCTTGTCCCTATATAAGTCACTCCTGATAGTTACAGAATTATCACCAAGATAAACCTCAACACCTAGCTGCGCTAAATTCATGGCAACCCTAACCCCCCAATCATCACTACCCCAAACCAAAACCCTCCTCGGCTTAAAGCCCCACCATTTAACGAACTTCAGTATTGTTAATCCTGTCATCATACGTGGCGTATTATTTCCAGGAAAGACGAGAGGAACCTCCCTAAAGCCCTGAGCCAGCACTAAATACCTATAATTGAATATGAGTAGCTTCGTGAAATCCCTGGAGTGCCCGATCACCGCATCCTCTAAAAAGCCGTCAAAAATAACCCCCCTATATACCGTGACCAGGCTCTCCACTTCCTTACTCAATTTGCCAATGAATTCGCTGCCACGGCCTAAATCCTTAACCTCAGTATCATCAATAACCAAATGACCACCAAGGTAATCCTCACCCTCGACAATAACTACCTTAAATCCAAGCTTAGCTAACTCCTTAGCCACAGACAGACCTGCCACACCACCACCAACAATAAGCACATCGGTTGAGACCTTAGTATGTACCGCGGTAGCCATAACGCCAGGTAACTCGTTCGCAGAAATCCTATTTAGGGATGACCGAATTCTTTCACGTATAAACGGCCATAGTAGTATTAATAACCTGCTTCGGGGAAAGGAGGATGGACTAGCTAAACCCTTGAATGGTGCAGGAACACTGCTAACTTTACTCGGCCTTGTTGGCTTATCACCGCATAAATTGTAATAGCCGGATGATGCCCAATAACCCTCGCACCACCACTCACAGCATATAAAACCCCTAGTCTCACCATACCTCGAACTGCGCATAACGCCGTAATTACCGCGATTAAGCTCTTCAATTATCCATGGCCGCTTACTCATCCTTGTCCCACAGACATTGCATGTTATTAAATTTTGTCTATTAGTGCTTTCTCATAACAATATTGGAGTCATTCATTTGCTAAGTGTAATGCCGTGCTTTAACAGAAACCTTCTGAACCAATTTATAACTGTGTTACTTCGTTGTTGATATAGTTTGTTGTGTCTTTATGTATGCATCGCATTTATTACGGTAGAGACAGTAGTTACATGATTGTGGAGCTTCGCCATTCAACCTACGCCTAATCAGCGGGCAGCGCTTTATGTAATATTCAGGGTAGCAATTCTTACATATGATAAGTGAGTTGCCTATATACGCAACCTCCCAAAATGATATGCGCCTTCCGCATATACTGCATGTGAAACTCATTTTCACCCACCTCTCCCTTTATACCCTTTAAAGCTACTGTGTCAGTAAATTAACTACTACATATATTAATTTCCCCATTGAGGAATAACATGTTTTGATTATGACTAACGTATTTGTGGACTGCTTAAAGATGGATGGCGTAATAAGGTGCCCAGGAGATGGGGGATTTAGCGACGTAATTGTGTTTGGGAGACACATTAAACTTAGGAAGGATCACCCAGCCATAGAGCTTATGGGCAGGCTTGACGAGCTCGAGGCTATGGCTGAGTGGGGAATTACCGAGATGGGTGGTGAGGAGTTCACGAACATCGCCGCCATGGCTGCGGCATTAAATACCTACTTAGCTACGGGTAATGCTTCGTGGCTTAAGCCCATTAGGGATCTAATCAATAAGTCATGCGAGGTGGATAGTAAGGAGTTGGGGTGGTTCATACCTGGTGATAAGAGGACGGCGTTATTGAACTTACTCAGGGTTAAGGCTAGGGAGGCGGAGAGGACGGCTGTTAGGCTTCTTGATGATGAGAATTTACCAAGTAATAATGTGCGTGAGCTTATTGGTATGCTTAATCAATTAAATAAGTACATAGCACATCTAATATTCCTGAGCAATGTCCAGGTGTTTAGGAATGTAAATGATAAGATAAATACGTTAATTAAGTAATGAGGACAATAACTTTTATATAATTTCGCTTTGGCGAAGGGATCTAATGAGGTACACTGTGATACTTTCAATAGCATTGTTCTTAGTAACCGTCATAATACTAGTGTACTACGCTGTTTCTGTAGATCATGGACAATTCCTAGTTGGAAACACGAACAAGGCTCTAGATGCCTTAATGCTTTCTCTCGTTGTAGTTTCAGGGATTATCGTAGGCATAGTGTATTTATTTAGCTCTAAAATAGAGAAAAGTGGTGGTAATGTTCAAACCGTACAGTATTGAGGAGGGCAAGTTCCTCGTTAGATTGGCTAGGTTGGCTGTTGAGGAGTACCTACGTAATGGTAAAATAATCCAGCCACCGCCAGAAACACCTGCGAGGTTGCTTAAGGATAAGTATGGGGTCTTCACGACCATAGAGGTATTCATGGGTAAAGATAGGAGGGGTGAGTTGAGGGGTTGTATTGGTTTTCCAGAGGCTGTTTATAACACCGCAAATGGCGTCATTAGAAGCGCCATTGCAGCTGCGGTCGAGGATCCTAGGTTTGAGCCTATGAGGGTTGATGAGCTTAATAACGTAACGTTCGAAGTCTCGATATTAAGTCCCTTGGAACTCCTTGAGCCTGGAGATCCGAGGAGTTACCCAAATAAGATTGTTGTTGGTAGGCATGGAATCGTGATTCAGAAGGGTTACTACTCTGGTTTATTGCTTCCGCAAGTACCTGTTGAGTATTGTTGGGATTCAATGACATTTCTTAATGAGGGTTGTATGAAGGCCTTTTTGCCACCTGATTGTTGGTTGGATGAGGATACTTCGGTATTGATTTATGAGGCTCAAATATTCAAAGAGGTTGAGCCTAAAGGCGAAATTGTCGAGAGAGACCTAGTTGAGGAGTTAAAAGGGTGTAAGAATGCCATTACAAGTGAGGGCTGATTTACATACACACAGTATATACAGTGATGGAAGTGGCGATCCAAAGGACATAATAATGATGGCGTTAAATAGAAACATACGGTTATTATCGATCACCGATCATAATACATTCAAGGGATCGCTTAAGGCGTTGGAGATTCTAAATAATGGCGACAAATCCCTGAGTAACGATTTAATTTTTATAATTGGTAATGAGGTTAGGACCATTGACGGTGACGTATTGGTACTTTGTAGAGAATATCCAGGAACTGACGATATACCAAGATCAATACCTGAACTCATTGATTGGACTATCGCGAATAATTGTATAGCCGTACCAGCCCATCCATTCGATATTTTCAGGCGTGGGATTGGTAATAAGGTACGGTTATATAAATGGCAAGCCATAGAGGTATTCAATGCAGGCGCACTGCCGATATTTAATTGGAAAGCAGCCGGACTAGTACGTAAACTCGGAATACCAGGCATTGCGAATAGTGATGCACACGTGCCTGACCTCGTGGGTGTTGCATATACATTGTTTGAGGTCGAGGATTTGACCGTAGAATCTGCGTTTAAGGCGTTAATTAATGGTCGAGTAAGGCCCGTGGCTCGGTATCCAGGTCTCGAATTACTTATTAAGAGGTTTTCCTGGTCGATTACGCGTAGAATATCTAGCTTTGTGACTTAAAGACTTCGTCAATAAATCTCCTAAATAATAACTTAGCAAAACCACTACTTATCGGATCTAGATACTCATTGGTCGTTAGGATCAGGGAATAATCATTATACTTTATTAAGTATGCGTACTCATTTTCGAGGTAAAGTACTATGAAGTCACTATCATAATTAAGAAGCGACCGTATTACTTCATCACTAATGTTCGTATCACCCGTGTACTCCAGCATATCGCCGTTCTTGAATAATGCAACGAAGGATGCCCTAAATAGGTCCTTAAACTCGGGAATGCTCGATGGTACGTAACCCAACTGAATAAATGATGGAGATTGCGATGAGCACTGCTTCATTAACTGATCAATCGAGTTCTTAAGTTCACCTATCCGTGAAAGAATCTGATCAGCGGTTTCCGCAGAGGTTTGCTTAAGAACTTGGACTAACTCATTCTCAAGACCCCTAATGAGCTTCTCAATCCTCTCCATATCCACAGACCGCTCAGGCCTTTGCAATGGCTTGACCTCAACAGGCCTACTCTCGATGAGTAATACCCTACCTCCCTGCCCTGTCGGTACTTCTCGAGACTCTGAGGGATACTGCGAAGTGTTTGCTCTTTGTTGCCGAGGCAATGGTTCTGCCGCAGAGGTGAACTGACCCACGCCACCTTCACTATAGTCCTCTCTACGTCTACCTCTGAAATAACCTAGTCGGTACATTACCGCTAAAATTATGGCTATTACCACTATTACTATCATTACAGCTATTATCGTAATCTCCGCAGATCCTCCCAACTGCAAAGTTACCATTATCAATATAGATGATGAGAAAATTAATAAAATTAATGCTTAATGGAGAATTGAATTGATATCTAAATATCTTACCACATCCCTTAAATCTTTAATACTTATTACCCGAGGGTCCCAGGAATCACCGAGGAAGAAAATAATCCTAACACCAGCATTAATTGCCATCTCAACATCATACTTAGAATCACCAACAACAGCAACCTCATCAACACCTAGACCAAATATAGTGAGCAGTTTGATTAATGGCTCAGGGTCAGGCTTACCTTTATCAACATCATCACCAGCGATTACGGCATCTATGTATTTAAGAAGCCCCGTAACCTCAAGAACCCTCAATGCTACGTGCCTAGAGCTTGATGTAACAATACCTATCATGAAACCCTTATCCTTGAGAACCCTTAAAACCTCAGGGGCACCATCAATCGCCCTAGCATTATTAAGCAATGATAGATAGATTTCGTTCTTAACCTTAAGCCCCTTTTCAGCATTTTCATCTCCACACAATTTTCTGGCAATATCCAAAGCCCTAAGCCCCATTAGTGTCAATACATAATCCATAGAAGGCGCGGAAAGCCCTAATCTCCTGCACGTCTCTATCCAGGACAGAGCATGTAATGGTACCGTATTTACCAATGTTCCATCAAGATCGAAGGCTATAGCCCTTAACTTCCTATCAGCCAGCAAGGCATCTTCATTATGATCCGAAGACCTGTAATTCATCACATCAAATCTCATGAGATCCTAAATTATAAAGCTTGTTCCTTACCCATTAAATGAGGACTTTATAAAGAGAGGCCAGTATTAATGATGTTAAGCCTGTAATGTAGATTCCGTCAAATACGCCGGCTCCTCCAATGGCGACATAACCCCTCATTGATTGTAAAACCTTCTTGGTATTCATTATGTCTGCCCCAATCAGTGTTGATAAGGAGCCTAGGCTGTACGAGAAGGCCAAGGGATTTGTATGTAGCAGTGCTGTGGCTATTAATGTGAATAGTAGGGTTATTAATACGGGCAGTGCCGTTGGTAAGGTAATTCCAATACCTGGTATGATTCTTGAGCTTTGCCAAATCACTATTGATGATATGATCAGCGATACTAAGAAGACCGTGATCACCACCGCGTTATTTGCCAGATATGTTAGTATTAGGTATATTGAGGTGATGATTGGTATTACAGCACCACCAATGTTTAGCTCCAGAAATAGCTTATCAACCCTCTGTATGATAATTGGTATTGGAAAGAACTTCATGAAATCCATAAAGGGGTTGAAGGGTACGTAGTACGTAACCTCAAGTATCGTTATATTTATGTAGCTTGTTAAAAGTGAACCTAACGTTAATGCCAATGCAATTAATGGGTTAATACCTATGCTGATGAGCACTAAAAACGTGAATAGTAATAGGGGTGATATCACTAAGAAGCCTATGAAGAGGAGGATGTTCATAGGGAGTGAGAATCTAACACCGATCCTGGGCTTTATATCGTATCTATAAGACATGATTAGTGGCAATTAAGGGCATACTTAATAAACGTAACTAACTCAACGGCTTGATGAGCAGCACATCGTTTTCAATGCCAACAATAAGCACTTTCGAACCCCTCTTAACACTCTCAAGAGCCTTAGCCCTCCAGTACTCACCTCTAACCTTGATATAACCAACATCATCCTTATTAATATCATCAACAGCAATACCAACGTCATTGATGGGCCAATAAAGCCGCTCAGAAAGAGGTCTAGTCCTTATTATACCTATGACCTTGGCGGCTATAAAGCCGCCAAAACCACCGGCAAAGGCGATCAATGTGTAAAGGACTATCTTAGCCTCAACCTGATTTATGGATATTAACCACGATTGAGGAGTATATGTGGGCTGCAGCAGCACAATGCCTAGGGCAGCAAGCACCAAACCCACGATGAATAATGCCGCGTGTGTGGTGAAGCCTGCATGCACGTCAATAGCTATGGCAGCCAAACCTATTATCAATAAGGCCAGACCGAGCCAGTTGATGGGTAGTCCCGTCAATAATGGCAGTAACATTAACAATACACCAACACCAGCTAAGTAGTAATGCCTCGTGGCAAACCCAATTATTGCAAGCAATAATCCCAATCCACTGAGCAGATCCTGTATCGTCGGGTTAAGTAAAGCCTCGTACACTTGGTAACCAATACCTGGCTGGTAATAGGTTATCACGGGATTTATTACGTAGTATGTAACACCATTTATGGTACTACCGTTTATCTCGCTGAGCAAGGAGTTTACATCACTAGCTATGAAGTTAATAACTCCATAACGAAGTGCCTCGTTAGGTCCTAGGTTTGTGTTGTAGAATACGCAGTCATGTGCAAACGTTGCATTTCTACCTCTAAACTCGGCGACCTCCACAAAGTACTGACTAATGGCATTGAGTATCTTGCTCTCATTTATGAATATCTCCTGACCTGTTATTGGGTTTATCTCCACGGGCTGGCAGGAGCCTATTACCGTACCTGGCGCCATGGCGGCTATACTTGTTGATAAGAGAACCAGAGTACCCGCGGACCATGCGTAGGAACCCGTGGGGTAGACGAAACCTATAACTGGTATCTTGGCATTCTCGATCGCTGACACTATATTTAATGCAGCATCCAATTCACCGCCTGGCGTTTGGAGTATTATTAGTAATGCCGAATTCGGTGTTGACTCGGCAAGTTGTAATGCATTTTGTAGCTCGGTGTATGTTAGGTCTGTAATCTCACCATTTAGGTTAAATACGTAGATCTCATGAATGACATAAGCATTGGGTCCACCAAGTACCACATGGGAAACAATTAATGAAAATAGAATTGTTATTATTAAGAGCAAGGTTAAACTTCTTGATGCCATGACCGCACCCATCACTGCGTTGCACTTGAACCCTCCTGCTGCCTCTTTAATGCGGCTGCGGCTAGGGTTGACAATGTAGTAACCTCGAGAGAGCTGGGTACAACAAGTATTAGGTTGTGTTCCTTAGCGACTTCAAGCAATGTGTCAAGCTGTCTAAGCGTTAATGATATTGGGTTTTTGGTATAAGTCTCGGCGGCTTTCAGATACATCTGTGAGGCTTCATAATCTGCCTGAGCTAGGATAACCTTAGCCCTCCTCATTCTCTCGGCCTCTGCCTGAGCGGCCATGGCCCTGATTAAGGTGTCGGGCAGCTTTATGTCCTTTATCGCGACTGCCGTTACCTTAACGCCCCACGGACTGACGTGCTCGTCAATTATTGAGGCTATTTTCTTAGCAACCTCCTCCCTCTGCGTAAGCAGTGTGTCTAGGTCAACCATTCCAATTACATCCCTCAGAACAGCCGCACCAAGCGTGGCCGTGGCACTTCTGTAATCGGCCACTGAGAGCACGGCCTTAGATGCGTCGATAACCCTCATATAGACCGCGGCATCTATCGTGACCTCAACATTATCCTTAGTCAAGGCCCTCTGGCTCGATAAATCAATTGAAATTACCCTTAGGTCGATTGTTATTGGCCTATCAATAACAGGTATTATGAACACAATGCCAGGTCCATAGATACCTTTATACTTACCGAGCCTAAGCTTGACTATCCTCTGGTACTCAGGAACTATCCTAATGGAGTATGCCAATATTGAAATTATGATTATTAACAATATTATGGCTAACACTATTGCTACTATTAACGTGCCCACCTGAAGCAGGATCTGAAGCGGTAGCTGCATGTATATCAATTTTACCTCTATAAAGCATTAATAAACCTATTTACCTACCCATTCCCAAACGCATCACACTTTGTTCAGAGACTCAACTAGTGCGTCATATGCATCCTTCTATCCTTAAAATAATCACCAATTGCTATCAAGACAAAACCTACAATCAACATAGCAACACTAAATGAAAATAGATAGATGGGTTGCGGATATTCACCAATGAATACGCTGATGGTATAACCATTGCCTACATAGGCACAGTAAGACCTACCAAAAATCTCATAATTGCCTGAACTTATTGGCGTTATAAAAACGCCAGATGGACCAATGGGTATGTAGTAACCATATTTTATGCTTGAACCATTAATATAGTTTATATGAACCTCAATCGACACTATAAGTGATTGCTCTAAGGAATCAATAAGACTATTTATTCTCGTACCTGCAAGTGACCCATTAACAATCGCCTTCAATACCGTTAAGCATGTCGTTGCATTCACATGATTATACGATAAAGATGATAATTGGTGGGCACGATACATGAGGATTATCGAGATAACTATGAGTATTATCCCCACGTACATCAATGCTTGGTACTTACTTATCATTTATCATTATTTAGCAACACAACTGTCACTAAAACTTAAGCCTTGCCATTATCATATTTAGCAGATGGTTTTATAAACCCAGCCTTTCTACGAGACATAATGGCGACATATCACCGGTATAGATGGGAAGATATTGAAAGGGGTTCCTTAAAATTGGTCCAGGATATATTAAGGAGTGATTTTCAACCCGACGTAATAATAGGAATATCTAAGGGTGGCGTAATTATTGCATCGATGATATCCGACATGATCAATGTTCCGGTTGACTTGATGCAGTTGTCTCATTGGGGCTTTGGTAAGGCTGAGAATAAGGTGGTAACTAAGTATAGGCCGTCACTTAACATTGAGGGTCTCAACGTACTTATAGTCGACGACGTAAGCGATACCGGCCAAACCCTCAAAACGGCCAAGGAGGAGTTGGCACGCATGGGTGCTAAGAACGTTAAAACCGCGGTCTTAGATTATAAGGTATTATCAAGCATTTATGTACCTGACTACTACGCCTTTAAGTGGGTGAGGTGGGTATACATTATTTATCCATGGGAGAGTATTGAGGCCTTTAGGAATCTCAATACGATAGACGCCAAGGTAATATTTACGGAGTACGAACTATCAAAAATGCAGGAATTAGTGGACAGAAGAGTTACTGCTTAATCCTGATCCTCTGAGAGTCTGTGAAGCTCCACTAATTTGGGCGCTTCAACCTTAGTCATGAGTCTCTTATGTTGTATTTCAGCGGCTATTTGGTCAAGCTTGCCATACAGCGCCTTAACTCTCTTCTCAACATAATTAATGAAGTAATTAACGGCAACCCTAACGGGCCAGTACTGCGGACCCCTTAGATAGAAGTGGTTCACAATGTCCTTAGCCCAGTAAATACTGTGTTCAAACATCTTCTTTAGAAGCTCTATATGCTCTGGCATTAAGTTATACTTAACTATCCAACCATCCTTCTCAGCTCTTATGTGGTTCATAGGCACGTAGAACATAGGCACCACCAAACTCCTGTATGGCTTTATCCTATCAAGCAGCTCTATCGTCTCCATAACATCATCCTCAGTCTCACCCGGCAAGCCCACAATGACGGTTAGGGCAGGTATGAGCTTAATATCATGCATAACACCCAGGGCCTCCTC
>ERZ1669250.620-NODE-620-length-14916-cov-14.715833_pt1 | contig 14916 bp, 13 predicted proteins | sample MGYA00579295_ERZ1669250 | MGnify/ENA primary metagenome ERZ1669250 (study PRJEB41166, sample SAMN08046056) | hot springs metagenome | biome: hot spring; feature: acid hot spring; material: thermophilic sediment; isolation source: thermophilic sediment from acid...
AATCCTGAAAACATGACTAACACACTCAATGAGGTTATGGCATATGTAGATACATATGTTAAAACACAGCTCGCTAAATATCAAATAACAGATGATGCTTTTGTCACAGATATAAATGTTGCTATGTTTTTAATGTTTGCCGGAAAACAGAAGCTTTATCAGCCGGGCGTTTCGGATTTCATATTAAACCAGAGTCAAAACAAAATTCCTGTATACCAACTTGGTTTGCCACAGCAGAAACCAGAAAAGAAAGGTTTGTTTTCATTTTTTAATAAACCAAAGCAGGTTAAACAACCAAGTTTGAGTGAGCCAGCGCCCCAACCACAAAACATTTCCAAAAAGAAGAAAAAAGATGAATATAATGACGTTGAGAAGGAAATTGCCGAATTGGAAAAGAAAATTGGAAAACCTGAAAAGACTGGATTTTGGCATGCGGTTTGGGAAAAATGGAAAGAAGAAGCTTGGGAATCGCCAGAAGAGAGAGAAAGACGATTAGAATTGCAAAGAAAGGAAATAGAAAATAAGCTGAAGTTAGAGAAAGAGAAGCTCGATCTTATTGCTTATAAGAAGAAATTGCGCAGTAAGCCAGAAAAATCTGAAAGAAATGAAAGCAGTGATAATAACTCAACAGATACTGGAGAAGAAGACTGATCAAATTTTTAAATTGTCATATTAGATAAATATATGATTTCAGATGCAAATTTTTAAACGCAAAAGCGAGCAAAATGTTCAAAATAAAACAGAATCTGCTAGAAAAAGTTCGCTTATAGATAAGTATCAAAAGCGCTATGTGGACTTAATTGAAAATAATATTTTCAAGGAAAAAGAAATTGAGATTTACAATAGATTAAAATTTATTTCAGTCACTTCAAGTGAGAGCAATCCAGCTGAAAATATCAAAAGATATATTCTTAAATCATTTACGCTTTATTTGCTGTCGCCATTTTTCATAGTATTCGCTATAGTTATTTCGATATTAAGTTTAGCTTTTGGAACTCCAATTATAGCGTTATTTGGTTTAATGTTTGGCGCTGTAGGACTATTTGAAATATTGAGACCATACGATTTGTTCAAGTTTCTTGTAAATTCAGATTTTAGCGCTTTAGAAAAAGGCTTGTACGATTCTCGTTTTGAATTAGTTAGAATTATGTATAATAATTACATTTTGTATGGAAACAGCTTGTATATAGATGAAAGGGTGAAGCTAAATAAATACATTTATACTTACTTCACATATTTGAATTATCAAGAAGGTGTTTCGTATGATAGAATAATAAATTCAGCGCTGTTTTTCACAGATTTAGAACTCGTCAAATTCTTAAAAGATATTGGAGTTTATATGCGCGAACAAAATATAGTGAATTTTTATCAGAGGAAAGAAGAAGAATTGAAGTTGCAGGAAGAGGCTATAGTATCAGAAAGAGCAACAACATTTTCCTCAATTATAACTTTGATACTTTTCGGAAGTGGCGTTATCGGGCTTTTGCTTGGAATTGGCTCGACTATACAGCCAGTCATTGTTCAAATTTATAATCATATAACGAAAAATTTAAATGCTGGCGCTATCTCGCAAATATCTTCTGAACTTGCTTTGTTTCAAATAATAATTTCACTTCCACCATTGTATTATTTTTATTTAGCTTTAGTTCTATTTAGTTTTGTAGCGTTAGTTATTATGACTAAACTCTCAAGGAGAATGGTGATTACGTGAATAAAAATATATTTAAATCTTTCAAAGAGAAAATCATTTCATTTATAAAAAGATTTGTAGCTTTTTACACAGAACCATTCGAAACTCTTTTCATTTCAGAAGAAAAAACCAAACAAAATAAAAATAAAAAAGTGCAAGTAATAAAAATGCCACAATCCAAAGTTCATACAGCTGGAACCCTCAAACAATTATTAGATTATTATAGCGGAGCAAGAAGATTTTTGTTAATTCTTTCAATATTCATTACAATAATTATCGGTACATTAGAAATGTTATTGTATCCAAATTATTTTTATATAGGCGTTTATATAATCATACTTGGTGTTTATACTAGCTTTTATTCTGGTTTATTTTACGTGTTACAAAGAAAGAGGGATATTGTAGATGGATTCACAAGATTTATGCAGGAATACCTTATAGCTCGTGATGCTACAACATTTAAGGGTTTTGTCAGAGATACAAAAGAGCTTGAATATCCTGCTGGATTTAGAGACTCTTTAATTGAGATGAAGCAAAAGTTAAATACTCAGGAAAGTGCAGTTGTTTTGCGCGAATTCTTTGAGGATCCGAAAAACTATTACCCTGAACTTCAAATGTATAAAAACTTATCGATAAGTGCAGTGACATCGCAAGACGAGGCGATTATAAAAGCGCTTTCTGATCAAATAGAGTTCACGAAAAAGAGCACAACAATTTTGGAGTCTAAAATAAATTTCTTGCAAGTGCTAATATATTTAGTGATGGCGTTTATATTTGGAATTCAACCAGTTTTGGTATATCAATTCAAAAATATACTTACTGGTAGCAACAACGGAATTCTATCTGGTTTAATAATAACTCCTTCTAGCATAGCATATTTCTTCTTTTTAGTATTTGGAGGTTTATCAGTAACATTTTTGACGATAGGAGTGCATTTCGCTATGTATAAGGAGGGTAAAGCAATAAAAATGGGTTTGATTACTCTATATGTATCTTTTATAATATCTATGATAATTGTCTCTTTAGGTTTGTAAATTTTAAATATGAACAATTTAATATTTAGTGAGTACAATGAATTTCGGCATATCAACGTTGACGCCTATTGAAATAATAGTAATTTTGGCGTTAGTTGTTTTTGTCGTAATAACTGTTTTGGCGCTGGTTTATTCAGCCAGAAAAAGAGGAATGGAAATTGTGCTGAAAAAACCGTTCTTTAAGGATAAACCGGAGGATATTAAAAATAAAGTTTTGAAAGAATTATGATGGTGTTGTAAATGGCAACAACTACTGACGCATTAAAATCTTCTTTGGACGAATTTTCTGCAAAGATAGATGGGCTTAGGAATTTGATAAACACAATGTACCAGGATTTGCTAAAATGGTCCGCAACCGCCAATGCGAATATGGAGGTTGTCTCAAGAGTTGAAAATACATTGAATGAATTGGCTAAAATAAGCGATGAGGTTAGCCAAGATACACTGAAAACAAATCAAGCTATTCTAGCGCAAGTAAATAATGCTGTCGATATGCTTGTAAACAACAAAACACAGATAGCAGAAGATGTAGTTTCAAGGCTTGGGCTTGATGAAAAAATTGAATTGCTTGAATCGAAAGTGAATCAAATAATAACAAAAGTAAATGAAATAAGCGACAACGCTTCTTTTCTAACAGATGCTACATCAAAATTAACCTTGTCAATAAATCAGTTGAATATGAGCATATCTTTATTGAACAAGTCATTGGCTAGTTTAGGCTTGCCAACCAATTATGCTGAAGAGGCTGGCAAGGTAATAGATTATATGATTTCTCGCAGAAAAGGACCTCCAATAACATTTGGTGAGTTGGCTTTGAAGTTCAACCAAAATGTAGTTAGACAGGTTCTTATGGTGATGCATAAATTAGGATATATTGAATGGCGCTGAAAGGTGAAATCATGGAAAATGAAAACAAACCAGCAACTGTTGTAATTGGGAAAAAGCCATTTGGAGCTTATCGCAAATATACGATGGCTCTAATAGAATCAGGGAAATTGGCGGATATTGTGATTTTGGCAAGAGGACCAAAAAATATCTACAAAGCTTTATCGCTTGTTGAGATAATTCGCAGAAACGATCCGTCAATTGTTGCAATAATAACGACAAAGAGCGAAAAAATGAGCAAGGATGGCAGAGAGCACATGGTTACAGCAGTTGAAATAAGGTTTTCAAAAAAGTAATTTTTAAAACACCATTATAATGTTATAGTGAATGACTAGATACCTATTTAATGTTGAGGTTCGCAAGACAAAAACATCCGTTGATATTTCATTGTTTAAGAAAAATCTGCAGATTCCTCTTTTTCTTTTAGAATACATCAAAGCTGTAAACAAGTGTGAAAGATATACTATAGCCAAGGTGTTAAATCCTAAAGCTAAAACTGTTTCTTATGAAATTATATCTTGCTATTACTGTTCTGGAAAAGGTAGCGAAAGTTTTGCCTCTATTAAACGATCACGCAATGGAAAGATTAAAATCGTTAGAAACATAAATAACGTAAAATCGCTTAAAAATGAATTTAAACGTGAAATTAAAGCGTTGATGTCATTGCTTTCTACTTTTAAGTCTAAGAAGATAGGCAATCTTAGAACTTATTCAACAAACAGCCAAAAAATTATAACGCTTCTCAACAAAATGTATGACAATCTTCACAAAACGCATTAAATTTAAACCTTATTGTTGTTGTATATATGATGCTTATGGCTGATGGCGAAAATAAGAATGCAGAAAAAGAAGAAAAATTAGTATGGACCTGCACAGAATGTGGCGGGCATTATTTGATTATGCCTACTATTATTGGGCAAGAGTATTCTGTGGATGAAACTGGGCAAGAGTATTGGGGAGATATTGTTGATGACGATTCAGAATATGTTTTTGAAGAAGAAAAAGGAAAAACTCACGCTTTTTGTAAAATTTGCAATAAAGAAACTTTATGCGAACTTAGACCTTTCAAGCCAGGAAGCATAAATGGTCCTAATTTATTGAAAAACACAGAGCAAGTTAATGACGCAAACCTGAAATTCAGCGCAAAGCACATGCCAGAAGGTGCAGTTTTAGAATGATATCTTTTAAAGCACATATTCTAATATAATATTGGTATTGCAAATGGCACAACATATAGATTTATTGGAAATTTCAAACAGTGGCGATGCTCACACAAATAGAGATGTAAAAAGAGCAATAACGTCAATTAAAAACGATTTTTCAAAAGGATTGAATCGTGTTATGGGCAGTCTCAAATACAATTATGAAGATTGGTATACAAAAGAATATGCTAAAAGTGGAGAGAAGAATGTTGTTGTTTTTACAAGGAATATGAAAATTTATTTGGGAAAAGAAAATGCAAATATTCCATCTACGCTTGAAATTCATTATGATGCTAAAAAGCAAAAAATAACACACATATATTTGGTGATGTAAGGCGAATAATATGGACGAATTAGAACCTTGGGGTTTGTTAAAATCAAGAGAATTCACGCGGGAATGGCTTTGGAGGTACTTGAATCATTTGAGACAGAGCCCTGAAGATTTTAACTATTATGTAAAATTTGGAAACTATTATCCACTGCCACAAGAAAAGGCAAAGAAAGCAGTTGATATTCTTTCAAAGGCGAAAATAACAGATGAGGATGTTGATAGCATAGCCTTTGATATTCTTAGAATGTCAAAGCATTATGAAACTGAAGAAGATCTTTATACCTCCCCAGAATTCAAAGCTTTTATAGTCAAATTCATCATAAACAACAAGCTGTTGCCTTATATGTAATTTATTTTTGCGTTCATATCATTGAAAAGTTCTGTTATATCGGTTATTATTTTCGTGTTTTGTGAAGGATCATAATTGCTTATTTTATTTTTGAGTTCTTCTATTCTTTCCGCGAAGTCGGGAGATATCGCATTAAATAAAACCAATGTTTTGTACAAATTCATAAGTGTTGCTTTTGAAAGTGGCTTGTCGTTTTTAATATCTATCAGTGAATTCTCATTATACGTTTGAATAATTGTATTTACCAAATTTCTGATTTCGTTGTCTACAGGCTTGATTAAAGTTCCATTGCTGTTTAAATATTCGTATATATTCACATCTGTCAATTTAAGATCATACTCAGGCAACTTATAATTGTCTATTAGATAATTTTTGCAATATTCCAAATAATTGTGGACATTCAAAGGTCCATCTGGCTTAACTGGTGGAGTTCTGTTAGGAAGTTCCTTTATGACGCTTTCTTGTACCAGGTTATTATACTCGTCAACGAATATTGGAACATTAGTTATAAATGCTAAATCTTGTTTCATTACTGCATCAAACAAATCGGGGTTGCTTATGCTAGCCAAAAGACCTTTTACAGCGTTTACATCAGCTGGTTGAGCTCTGAATATTACGCGCCCACCCAATGAAGTTTGTATATCAAATGATTCTTTAAATGGTTGCTGAACGCCATATATCCAAGACAACCTTATTCCTCTTGTTTGTTGCTGTCCCTCTTTCAAAATTTTGACATATTTTTCAGTTATGTCGCTGTTTACAGAAAACAGTTGAGTTCCTTCATCTATTACAAAAGTTACAAGCGGGCTGTTTTTATCTTCAGGGTCTATGCTCTTCAAGCTGTTTGTAGCCAGTAACGAAATCACAGAGTAATATGCGTAGAGCAGATAAAACATAGCAAATGATGGTGTTGTTCTCAAAATTAGATAAAAGTTTGTTCCAGAGCTGTTTATATGCTGAAGAATGTCAAATAGTCTTATTCCATTTTTTAGGTCTATAACGTTTGAAGCATCGTGTGCTTCGGTTATTCTTTTCATGAAAATGGAAGCAGTAGAGTTTTCATCCAAATCTTTTTCGCTCGTTTTAATCGCATCTATATCAAAAACCAATTGTTTGAATTCTTTATTAGATGGCAAGAATTCAAAATTTGATGCTTCCAAATATCCCATAATTTTGTCAACTCCATTGTCTATCATTCTTTGTATAAATCTGTTTACTTCACTCGTTTTAACTATTGTTGTTTGAATTTCGGCAAGAGTCTCAATATACAGACCAACTAATGTGGTTATTTCGTTTTTATACAGCAAAAGTTTATTGCTATAATCCTTTTGAAGATCTTCAAACGTCGCATATTTAGGATCGTTTATCTGTTCTCCTTTTGCCATTGCTTCCTTCCAATAATCAACTTTCTTTTTCAACGTCTTAAGTGTTCTTAATTCAGGCAAATCCAATATGTTAATTCTTGAAAACAAATTCATGTTTTCAGCTTCATTTTTGTCATTTGCCCTGTAATATAACATAAGAGGAATTATTTTCTTTCCTAGCCTATTTGTCATATCCTTCGCTGTTATCAACGCTTCATTGAATAAGTCAGACTGCGTAAATGATATGTTGTCATCGCCTTTGTATACTCTATCGTTCATAAATTCAAGCAAATCCTTTTTGTCTTGTCCCTCTGAAATTATATTTATAGGCGTGTCAAGCGTTCCTATTTTTATATCTAACGAAATTACATTTACTCCGTGGTATAATAGAATGTTTGTTAAATTGTTAAGAAAAGTTGTTTTGCCAGAATTGCCAACCCACAACGTCTTGCCATTCCTCCTGACATATAGCAAATGATATTTTGGCAACGTCAAACAATATATTCTTCCATCATAATTTCTTATTTTTATATCAGTGAATCTATTGTTAAATCCAGGCTCTGTTTTATTTTGTTCTCCAACTGCATATATTGTTCCTCCACCATGTATTATTCTTGGTTTTAATGATTTCTTTCCGTTTTTATAATCATATATTTTTCTATCTTTCGTGGTTAATTTCTTTATAATTCCAGCTTTGCCAATTTTTAGTAACAATTCCTGCAAATCATCAGCCATTTTCTTTGAAGATGTGTAATAAACCACAGATCCTTTATGCGTACTTCCATCGCCAAGCCTGAACGCGTTTAAGAATATTTTTATTTGGCTTTGAGACAACTCTTTTATATATTGCGGAACAAATCTATCTTTAGAATGACCGAATTGTAATAAATATTCTGCCAACTGCTTATTACTTATTATGTAATTGAAACCTCCATTATTCTGCCTTTTAACTTTTCTATAATGGAATGGCAGTTTGGAAAGACAATTTTCTATTCTTTTCAAATTCTCTTTCTTCTTTTGTGTTATTGTTACTATATAATGTTTGTCTTTTGTCTTTCTTGCAGAACCTTCGCTTAAATACCAGCCCATAAATTCTAGCCATGCATCCATTTTTATTTTCATTTTATCTATATAGAAATATTCCACTCTTTTTCCTTTCCAAACACCACTTCTTTTGAAAATTGTTTTACTGTTTATTTCTTTTGCTTCTATAAACTTAAATCCTTTATTTGTTTTTACGAACATTTTATGGTCTGGCGTGACAGAAAAGTTTATATCCTTTCCATCAAATTCTATCATCGGTCCTTTGTATGGTTTATCTATTTTATCAACGGCTTTAATATATTGTAACTCAAATGTTTCTGGATTCATTGTTAATATTTCTTCATCAAGAGATACGTCCTTAAATAACTTCCAACCATTTTTAGTCAAAACTTCAGTATCATCAGACAAACAACCAGTGACACCTGCAACAAGCATATGTTGATTCAAAGCAATTAAATCTTTTGACCTGTTCGATATAAATATTTTAGTCGGTTTCTTTGTGTTTGGATTTATGTCAAACTTTGTTTTATTTGGAGAGTTTTGATCTATATCAAGCAGATATCCAATGTGGTAATGAGGGTCGGCTTTCATTTCTGGAGCTTTTTCACTTATTTGAACTTTGCTAGCTATTTCTTCCGGCTTCATTTTTTCAATTTCGTTTGATTCAAGTTTAATCTTGTCTGTGGTTGGTTCTTCCTCCTGAACATTTATGATATTGCTTGATGGAAGTTGCTCTTCCTTCATCCTAAAATTACCAACCGACAATTTCTTTATGCCATTGACAGCATCATAAGGCGCTTGTGATAAAACTAATGAAGCAATTTTTGTGTCTTTTACACATCCTTTAAAATTATACTCTCTGTAAAGATTTTTTAGGTCTTCATAATTTGATAAAAGAAATGCCGTCTGAGTTTTTATATCGTTTGCTGAATTTATTGAAAATATGAATTTAACCTCAATAAACCCATTTTGTTCCGAATATAGAATTATTTTATCGCCTGCTTCTGCCTGTGTATATGGCAATATTACAAAAGCGTATAATATTATATAATCATTTGACACTATAAAATAGAAAGGCGTTTCGTCTCCAGCATAATACAAAGAGTATTTAGTCCCTTCAAAGTTTAAGCTTCCTATTGGAGACAGTTCAAAACCAAAGATAGGTGCGCCTACCTGCGACTGCTCATCTTGTTTCTTTTTAAACCTGTCAAATATTCCCATATTTCAGTTTAATATCTTTTATCTATTTTTAAAATTTAAGATGTGATTTTAATTGTCAAGTTTACAGCATTTTGATATTCGTTTCCTGGCGAGACACACGTTAAAGTAAATGGAGGACGCATCTTGCTTATATTATATGAAACATTTTGCATTCCAACTGATAATGTTTCATTCTCAAAATATAAATAAACGACGCTTGGAAAAGATGAATAGCACGTTATTATTCCGTTTTTATATGAATAATTCAATTTTGGCAATAATGGAGAAAACACTAGTTTTTTCTTAATATAATCATAACCGTTATAGCAACCAACTGTTAAATCTGGATATGCTTTTATATTTGCCATTATAGTTCCATTATTTGAAGACATTTTAGTGCCATAGTTTGTAGTTAGATAAAGAAAAGTTGTGTTTGATTTGCAGTATAAAGTTATATTTTGATAATAAGAAGCATTTTTGGGGGTATATGATATCTCTATTGGGTGCGCGCTAAAGACGTCTGTTTTGAAAATTTCAAGCGTTGTTGTTTTTGTAGAATAGACCGATTTTGGAGCTGGTGCAGAAACATTTATAATATAAGCGAAGCCAACGCTTTTATTAAAAGCAAAAAATTCAAGATTTTCATTAAAATATGAAAAAATAATAGTGTTGTTAATAATTGGCAATAGATAAGTGTTGTTTTCAGTTATCATTTGATAAAAAGACGAGTTGAATGGTGCCAAAACTATGCTAGCATCTGATGTGTTTAAGGGAAAAATAGTTTTATAAACTGGAAACAAATAAACGCTTTCATTGGGGCTTGTATTCAGAATATATGATCCGTAAGAATTTATATTCATTTGGCTTTGCTTTATTTGAAGAATGACTGCATTAGTGTATACTTTCCCTTGTGGCATTAATGAAAGATACAGCAAAAACGCTATGATTACGACGATTCCAGCAATTATTGTAGCAACATAAACTTTTTCCATCATATATGAAATAATTTGGCTTTTTAAATTTATGTTTATTGTCAAAATCAATTTTTTAAAACGTTTTGACTTATGTTATAACGATTTTATGATTTACAATATAAAACAAGTAGATTGGAATAAATATAATATATTTTCTATCGATGAAAATGGCGAAATTACAGAAGAAACTAAGAATTTTCACAACTATTTCTATACTGAAAAAACGACAAAAGCCCAAGATATATTAGACAGATATAAAAATCTAATATTGAAAGTAGAGCCTTATAAATATGAAGTTGAAGGGGTTGATTACTTAAAAGTGTTTGTCAACAGACCATTGCAAGAGTGCAGGGATTTAGTATATGGTTTGAAAAATTACGGATGTAAAGTTTATGAGCATGATATAACACCAGAACAGCAATTTATCTATGAAAATAATATAGAAATTCTAAAAGAAAATGTGATGAGAACCGATATTCCATATGTCGTGTTTGATATAGAAGTTGAAACAAAGCCTGGAGTTTTTCCATCGCCAGACAGAGATTTCATATTCTATATAGGAGCGAAAGGCGTGAACAACAAAAAAGAGGAGGTCGAGTTCTATAGGTCAGTGGCAAACTATGAATCAGATCCAGCTAATTACGAAAAAGCGGAAGAAAAGATGCTTGATGATTTTATTAAATTTTTGGATGACAATAAATTTATCATAATAAGTGGCTACAATATTTACAACTTCGATATTTATTTCATAGTTGAGCGCTTGAAAAAGCACGGAAAGAGTTTTTCTTTTAATGGAGACGAGATTGTGTTCGAGCCAGATCCTAGAGACAAAGATGGAATATCTAGGCATCCTCTCGGTGGAACCAAGAACATAATAAAATATAGGAAATATGTTCCAAAGAAGGGCAGGCTCGCCATATTTGACATTTATTTCTATCTTTATAGAATGCCTTCCACAATGCGCGATATAAGGTATGAGTACGGATCTTTAACTTTGAAAAATGTAGCAGAATATTTCAACGTAATGAAGAAAGAAGAAAGGCAAATGATAGTTGGAGACGCTATATATGATGAATTCATAAAGAACCCAAATATCGTTAAGGATTATTTGGTGGCTGATGTTATTTCAACATACATGTTGTATTCCAAATTTATAGTAAATATGTTGTTTTTAGCCAACACAGCAAACATGCCTTTATACAAGATTTTTGATGCTTCATCTACACAAATTTTGGAATCAGCGTTGATAAAAGAAACAAAGAAAGAGCATTTGTTTATTCCGCCAAAAACTTATGAAAAAATAAGCGAAGAAGACATCAAAAATTATGGTGGTGGCTATACTGAAATACACGCCAAAGGATATTTCGAAAATGTAGGCAAAGCAGATTTTTCTTCGCTGTACCCTTCAATTATGCTTGATTGGAATATAAAGCCGAAAAACGACAACTTTGGAATTTTCACAAAAACTCTTGAAAAAATATATACGAAAAGAATAGAATACAAAAGAAAATATAAAGAGATTACAGAGATGGCTGAAAAACCAGAAAATTATGAAGATTTAGTAACATTTTATAAGAGCAGTTCAGACGCTTTGAAAATTTTGATAAATTCTGCATATGGTCTTCTTGGTTTCAGAAGAGGTGATGTTCCCGCATCTCGTTTCACAGACTTGACAGCCGCAAGCAAAGTAACAGCGATAGGAAGGAATTTAATAACTTCCGTAGAGGATGTGTTACTAAAAAATGGCTTTACTTTGATAGAAACTGATACTGATGGAGCTTATATAACGAAGCTTGGACTAGACCGTGACACTGTTGCAAAACAAATTGCTGAAATGGTTGATAAAATAAACGCCACATTCAGGGAAATAGGAAAGAAATTCGTGAAGATTGATTTTGAAGATATGTTTGACGCGATGGTGAGCGTAAAGAAAAAGAACTACTTCTTGGTTGAAGGCGGAAAAGACAATCCAAAAATCATAATGCATGGAAGCAAATTTGTGAATTCGTCTGACCCGCCTGTAGCAAAAGAAATAGTCAGCTCTATAGTGAAAGATATTTTAGTAAATAAACTTTCTATGGAGGAGCTTGATCGTAAATATAACTTTTTGTTTATATCGTCTCCTCTAAAGCCAGAACCAGATTTTATTTCAAAATACGGCTCAAAGCCACAATCATTTCTTAAAGTATTGCGAGTAAAAAGCTTGTCAGACTATAATGAAAATATAGATATAGCCGCAAAAAGATTGCTTATGCTTTATTACAGAGAACATGGTTTCTATCCGCTTGATGGAACAGACATAAGTTATTATTACACTTCTATGGGTGGCGAGGCGCAGAGAGACAAAATAAGCTTGTCAAGCAATATGGATCCACGAAAAATAGATTACAAAAAATATTTGAAAGACATTAAGCAAAGGATAATAGAAATTATTTTGGATGTTTATGATACAGAACTTGTAGATTCGCAAAAAGTTAAAATTGGAGAAAGGGGAAAAGTTGAAGTTAAAAAGTCAGCATCAAATCCATATTACAGCAAATTATTTGACAAAGATTGGATGTCAAAATTCTTCACCAAAATTACAGATAAAAGAAAACAGATCATACTCACAACATTTAGAAACCACACAATTCGCGGGTTTAGCACTAAATCCATTTTTGGAGATAAAGTTATAAACTTGATCAAACCTGAATGGGCAACCGCATATTATTCCTATCTTGAAGAAAAATTCAACAATATGCCAGAAAACGAAAAAAAGAATCTAATAAGCAAATACCATATTTATTCAAACGCTAAAAACGATCCAAATTCTATAGCTTACATAGACATTATGAACAGCATAACAGAAGACGAACTTATAATGTTCAACACAGATAGTCTTGTCAAGTTGCTGGTTCCTCAATCAATGCAGGCGACCCAACAGACGAAGGTATGACGCAAATTTTAGCATTTGAAAAAGACCCTGGCTGGATTGGATACGGGGCAACCACAAACATATAAGAGCCACTATAGTAAACTATACCTTTTGACGGAATTCCGCCAGTGAATTCAACTGCATTTTTGTAGGCGAGCAGTGACTGCATTTCAATAAGCCCTTGTTGAGTCACTGTGAATGCTTGAAAAGGACCAACACACGTGAAATTTGTTGCGTTCGCCAAAGAATTTATTTGCGATAATTCGTCATATGTCATTTTTGATATGCTTGACAATGTGCTTATTGTTTGATTTTGAAACCAGCCAGCAAATATTATTGTGCCTATAAATCCAACAACGCCTACCAATATAACGAACATTACCGTTTCTTGCATCTTAAATCGTTATTATATTTAGTTGTAATTTTAAATTTAATACTCTCTTATTTAATAAGTATGGACTCTATTGAAGAATTGCTTCTGTTGTTTGGAGGACTATTTATTCTTGCAGTTGCACTTTTTTACATACTTCCCGCGTCAACATCGATAGGAGAAGAATTTAGAGGTCAAGCAATTTCTCAGATTATATTGAATTCGTTTGATTTGATGACGCCAGTAATTCCATCTTCTGCCAACTCAATAACTGTCTATGATAGTGGATTTCCTACAACTCTATATGTTGAAATTAGCGAATATAACGCGTCAACCAATCAGCTAATTCCTCCAATTGCAGGCTATAAATATCCGTTTCATTCTGGAAATAATGTGCTACAACTCCCATCATATCCTTCAAATGGAAATGTTTATTATGAGGTAAATCTCTATGATCCAACTAAAACTGTTCTTTATGCGACATATTATGTCTACAAATATGTTAATAATTTTGTTGAAATAAACAACATCTTGGAAGATACAAAAATTTTCATAAATAGCAAACAAATATATCCAACCGCTGTAAACAATACAGTATTTTTATCGTTGCCAAACGGCATTTATAATTTAACAATATACACGCCATTTTACTATTATTCAAACACTATAAGTTTTCCTGTTTCTGTTCCTATGATCATAAACATTCCGACAGCTTCTCAATATGCTACATACACGGCATACGTTGATCAAATGCTACCCAACGGAAAATTAAATATATTGCCTGGTGCAGTGTTGAATATAAACGATGGAACTGCAACATATAGAACAGGCTCTTCTGGAAGCGTAACACTAAAATATGCTGTTGGAGATTCGGTATTTGTAAACGTGTCTTGCCCTCCGACAACATGCGGTTCTGTAATCAACAGTACTTATGCGACAAACAACTATACGAGTTTGCAAGGCGTTTTTCCAATATCAAGTTTTTCACAAAGCACTCCTTTCATATTGTATCCTAAATTCAGAGTGGTAGCAAATCTTTACATAACTTGTAATGGGACTAAATATCCAACTGCAGGAACAATCAGCATAATAGCAACTCCACAAAATACAACAAGAAATAGATATGGCACTGTGAACGCTTCTGGCAAATTTGTTTCTTATATGTATGCTGGAGTGTATAACGTGTCTGCTATTTCATTGTCAGGCTTATTTAACAACACTCAAATAAATGTAACGCATTACAACCAAACATTCAATTTAACATTTCCTTATTGTGTTGTTCATATTCCATATAACGAAACAATATTCTACGAAACAGGATTGCCAGCAAATACTCTTTGGAATGTTACTTATGGCGGGGCAATAAACCAATCAACAACTAATAAGATAATATTCACTGAAATAGACACAAAAGTAAATTATACGTACTTTATTCCAAACATTACAATAAATGGTTATAAGTACGTTCCATCTCCATCAAGCGGAGCAAGTTATACTGGAAAGCAAATAAATGTGAATTTTGTCAAGGAAGTTCCGTATGTGCCTATTACAATAACCAA
>ERZ1669250.622-NODE-622-length-14909-cov-8.409317_pt1 | contig 14909 bp, 29 predicted proteins | sample MGYA00579295_ERZ1669250 | MGnify/ENA primary metagenome ERZ1669250 (study PRJEB41166, sample SAMN08046056) | hot springs metagenome | biome: hot spring; feature: acid hot spring; material: thermophilic sediment; isolation source: thermophilic sediment from acid...
TGGTATACTGAGGACACTTAGAGGTTAGGCTAACGCAGGGAGATGACAAAATGGATAGAAATTTAGAATTCGTAAAAATGGCCCTAGAGTGTGCCCCTATCGCCAAGGCTGAAAATCGCGGCCTTCTGGACGTGATCGGCGAGCGGTACGGCAAAGACGGGCTAAAGCTCTATATGGAATATGCGGGCATGATTTACGATGCCCTGCGCTTCAAGGCGCGGGCTCAGGCTCAGGCTCAGTCTCTTTAATTCAGCAAGGCCGCGCAAGCGCGGCCTATCTTTGGAGGTGTTCCATGTGGTATCAAATCGAGAACGCTATAAGCGGACTAACAATCGGTATTTATGAAGCGGAGTCTGAAGATGAGGCGTTGGATAAAATGGCCCAAGATGCGGGCTATAAAGACTATGACGACCTAAACTCTCAGATTGAGGCGGACCCTGGCGATATAGAAGTTTATGAAATAGGAGATTAAGAAATGGCTATCAAGTGGGAGGTGGGTGATAGATTCATCATTGAGGGCGTTGTGTTAGAGGTAGCACCTGGCGATAGTTTTGATTGCTGGGTAAAAATTGATGGTGAGGATTTCCGCACTTATATAAAATCAGAGGCGATGGCTAAAGCTAGGCGTAGCATTCGCCTAAACTTAGAAAAGCGCATTAGAGTAAAATCGACGGGTGAGCGGGTGCAATATGTTCTTTGCGATAACGACCACGTTGTCGTCTACGATGAGGCGGGCTGTTTGAGGATGTATCGATGGGAACAATTGGAGAATGTGTTGGATTCTTGCCGCGAGGCTATTAGCTCTGTTTCTGTTTACGATTCTTGCGGTTTGACTATAGGGCTAGGTAACGTATCTGGCGCACTAAGTCGCGCTAAAGTTAGTTATCGAGAGGGTGAAGGCTGGAATATCGAGGAGATATTATGAAGTCCTTTCTGATAGCTTTGACTATGACTGGCGGCTTGTGGTTATTTTTCTATCTGTTATTTTGGCATCTTGGATAAAAGGGGACTATATGGAAACGATAGATTTTAGCAAACCCGTTGAATATGAGGCAGCCGGTCCTAACGGTGTAGAAATTTTCCGTGAGGATAGTCTGCGTTTGGATATATACAGTTTTGATGGCAAAACAGGTCGGCATTTTTGGTATGCTACTCCCGCTGATCGTCCTGAATATGTAGTGAATATGTCGACCTTACGCAACGTGGATTGAGTAGCCCACCCGATGCGCCCTCCTCTTTCCATGGGCGCATCTGGGGTGCCACTTCCGGCCCTTTAAAAATGGAGACACAAGATGAGTGCTGATATTTCTATAGAACGCAAGTTGACGTTCCAAACCTTTGGTAAGCCTAGCGCAAAGAACAAAGAACAGGCGTTGCCTGTAATGGACATTATCGGCTTTGCCGATTCTTACAAAATCGAAAAGGGAACCTATGGGGATTACCCTATCGTATATGGCGATTTCCTAGCACGTTCTCCCAGTGGAGAGCAAGCGCGGGCTGGAAAGTTGATTGTGCCTATGTTCGTGTTCGATATGTTTCGGTCGGCTTTGGATGCGGGGGAGACTCGCCTTGAGGTAGGTTTTAGCGTATCTACTCGGCCCAGTGAGAAAGGGAATAGCGGTTATGAGTACGTGGTACAGCCGCTATTCCAGCCCAAGCCGGAAGATGATCCGCTCTTGAAATTGGCGGGGCGTGCAAAGTTGCTGGCGTCCCCCAAGGCGAAGGATGAGGAGGAACCCAAGCCCAAGGGCAAGTAAGGGGCACTAAATATAGTGTCGTTCTTGGCCATTCGCTACATAATATAGCGGATGGCCTTTGATTTGGTGGTGTGCTAGTCTTTAGGCTTCGCCCACGAAAAAAGCGCGGAAGTCCTTCACCGACCGCCGCGCTTGAATGTCCTAGATGAGGCTTTATTGTAGCATGGCAAACGCAAAAAGCAAGCCTAAAACAGCCTTACAGAAATTACGCGAAAAGCAAAGGGCTGAACAGCGTAGGCTCCGAGAACGCCAGCGCGAACAGGAACGGCGCAGACGTGCGAGAGAAAGAGAACGACAAAAGGCCGAGAAGGCACGGCGGCGCAAGCAACAGCAGAAGGAAAAAGAGCGGGCCAAGGTTCGAGCGCAGCGGCGCAGGGAACGTGAAAAGGCGCAGCTTGCTAAACTTCGAGAGCGGCAAAGGGCTCGGCGTGAAGCCTTAAAAGAGGCGCAGCATTTACTATCCAGGGCACGAAAGGCGCTAGGGCGAAAAGCCAAGAAACATAAGCCCGTACGTTATCTTTCCCCAGAGGCTATCGAAAGAAAGGCCCGCGAACTTAAAGAGCGCGGCGCGAAGCTCGCACCCGAAAAACCCAAGCGAAAACTCAAGGGCGGTCTTGCCCTTTCGCCTTTCGAGCGGTGGCAGATATGGCCTCCCACCACTGGCTATGTGACCAAGCGGCTATTTGATGCCGAGGATTTGGACGGCATCGCCGAGTATCTATCGCGGGTTGCGGGTTTTTACGATGAGACGGGAGGACACGGAAGATCGCCTATACGGGGTTTTCGTTTTATTTTGTATAGAGGCTCGGATGTGGTGTCATCTAGTTCCCTGATCGAACCCGAAAAATACGACGATATGGAGGTTTACGATCTTATTGAGAGCACACTAAATAAAGCGAAACAGAAAGGCTCACCTAGTGCCGTGACGGACAGCGAAAAGCGTAAAATGTGGCCTTCCAGCGTGGAAGTAATTATAACGTGGTCGCGCAATTTTCTGAAAAACTTGCCGTATTGGAGAGCATGAGATATGCAGCCTTTGGTTGTGACCCCTTTGAAAAAGCCTTTAACCTTTCCCTATCGAATTTGTGCATTCGATACGGAAACAGACGGCCTAGGCGGTGATCTTTTGTGTATTACTTTTGCGGTGCTGGATTTGGACGGGTGTCTGTTGCGTTCCGGTATCCTCGAAGGTCGCGATATGGTGTCGCGATTCTTTGGCATAGTGGAAGGCGAAGGCGCGGGCGTTATTTGGTATGCCCACAATGCCGCCTACGATTGGCGCTACTTGTTCCCACACATCGCAAAAAATCATGCATATTTTAGGCCGCGTTTGGGATTGCGTGGGGAGAATATGGTCTATCAGATAGAGCTATTCTATCAGGAGGAAAAGGCCCAGATCATTTTGCGCGATTCCATGGCCTTCTATCCGCAATCGTTGGCGGATTTGAGCAAGCGTTTTTGTCCTGAACATGCCAAGCTATCGGGCGCGGTCGATTTTTCGGTCGAGAATTTCGACATAAAAAATTCCGAACATCGAGCCTACGCTATCCGAGACGCGGAATCTTTGGCGCTCAGTATGTATCGATTGAACGAAAAAATTGAATCACTATATGACGTACCCATGGGCGCGACGGCATCGGGTACGGCGCTCAAAGCGTGGCGGCGTACTATTACCAAGCCTTTTTATACCCACAGGCCCAGCCTTGACTTTTGCCGTAAGGCGTATTATGGCGGCATCGTTTTTCTAACGGATACCAAGCCACATAAAAATTGCGTAACAGTGGACATTAACAGTTGCTATCCTTTTGTTATGCGTCAATACGGAGTGCCGGATGGCGTACCCATCCATACTCGGCGTTTTCACTCGGGTGACGTTCCAGCGATCTATCATTGTCGGATAACGGCCCCCGACGATTTGCGGGTGCCCATTATACCGGCCCGCGTTGGTGGATATACTCGTTGGCTTCGCGGGCGTATCGAGACTTTCTGTACCAATCGAGAGATTGAGTTTGCCTTGGCGCATGGTTACTCGGATCTGGAAATACTCGACGGCTGGGTATGGGATGCGTTTTGCTATCCATTCAAGCAATTTGTAAATATGGCAGAAAAAATCCGCGCGGAGTTTCGAGGCTCGGCGGAAGAAGTCTTGGCCAAGCTGATACAAAATGGGCTGTATGGAAAATTTGCGACCAAACAGACGCGCCAGCGTGTCTTTATCCCAGAGAGCGACGAAGAATGTGAGGGGGCCGAACCGCTAGACGTGGACTCTATATTCTGGGTTCGAGAGGAGACGGACGAAAACGTCTATTGTAACCCAGCGTGGTCGGCGTTTATTACGGCACACGCGCGGCTTCATCTGTTACGAAATGTATACGATGTGATCGGCGTGGAACGGGTGTTGTATGGGGACACCGACTCGATCACGTTTTGGGGAGATGCGGTTACGGTGCCGACCAGTAATGACTACGGGGATTTTAAGGTCGAAAAAAGGTGGGCGGTTTTTCGTGCCATTGCGCCTAAAGTTTACGCGGGCCAGTTGATAAGCGGCGAATGGGCAGGCCGTGTCAAGGGTGTACCTCGGCGCAATGCGCGGGGGCGTTTCGAGGAACTCTTTCACCAAGGGGTCATCGATTCGGGCGATTATCTCAGCCTCTCGGGTTTTTTCGTGGGCGTGCGTACTGGCTTTACACCCGCCGAAAAACGCCATAGAATGTCTACAGATATTGCCAATTCGAGCAGTTGGGTGGTCATGGCAGACGGTTCGGTGTTTCCAAGGTTTCTAGGAGAGGTGGATGGCGGCCCCCGTATATAATCGACCTTTCATTAGGGCCGAGTTTGTCAATCTGGGCTTTGGAAGCGAGGTTATATCAAATAACCTCACAAGTCAGTTGTTTGACAACCGTCCTGTGGTGATTGACGTGGACTACACGGCAAACATTAACGATTCTACCCCTTTTACTTTTTTTGAATCCAATAAACAATTAAATTTTACTTTTCCTGCTTTTTCTAGTTTCCCAAAACCACCAAATTATAATGATTTTATAAGTTTATCGGGAATTGATCTTTTCGGAAAATCGGCGGCATTTGTTATATACTCGTCAAATGTTTTGGGATCTGTTGAGTACGATTTTGGAATTGCTGTATATAACGAAAATCTGGACTTGTTACATTATTATATTGTTCCTAATAGTAGTCCAGCCATACTGGTTCCTGCTGGTGATTATTATTTATTGTTGTGTGATGACCCGGTCGGCGCGCCATATGTGTTTTTCAATGCGAACATTTTGTTTACTCTGGACCCAGTAGACACGTTTCCATGGTTAGAAAATTCTTCCATATTACAGGCCTATTATACTAATGATGACGAATATATGTGGGCCTTCAGCACCGCCTACGATAATAACCTATATAAATATGACCTAAAAACCTTCACCCAGCAATCCAAGCTCCCGATTCCCTCACCTTTGGCGGGCAACATTACACACGCCTTTGGCTTTGGTGCTGGGTTCTTATGCACTACACCCAACGGGCTATATTATATGTCGGCGGATTTGCAAACTATCAAAAAAATCACTATAACCGGAGACGATTTTTTTAACGCTAATTTTCCTCAAAACGTGTCCAGCCTCAGTGCTGACTTTTCGGGTTATATGTATGTGGGGTTAGAAGTGGGTGGCAATTATTATCTATATGGCGCAGAATTGCGGTATATTGCCCCCATATTTCCACCTTATACGGTGAATTACGCACGAGGTGTCAAACCATGAGTATATCTGTAGGGCAGTTTCGGACCATCGATCTCTTGGTTCCGAGTAACGGTACCACACATGTGGTGCCCGTATCCATGGGCGCTTCCAGTACCCCACAGGGTTTCGACTGGGCCAGTTTTTCAGCCAGCAATTTTCAGTTTTTTCCCCAGTCGGTCAAGATCGATAATACGGCGGGTACGCAACCCGCCGTGTTGACTTTTCCGTTGACCGGTGAAGAATGTGTCGTCCCTGCGGGTGGTATCGGCTATTTCAATTATGCGGCGACGGGCAATAGCCAACCTTGGACCCTCACGGGCGCGGGGAATGTCAATTTATTTTGGATGGATTTCCCCTGCATTCCGTCGAACGTATTGACTCCAGGGCAGGCTGCCAGTGGCACCGACGAGGTGGTGGATACGACTTTAGAAGGAATCATATCCGGCACATCGGATACCCAGACCAGTACGGGCGCTACCGTGTATGCGACGCTGTTCGAGGGAGGGAACCCGATCAGCGACACGAACCCGTTGTTCACCCAGCCCATACCGAAAAGCGCGACGCTGTTGAGCGGTTCGGCAACCGCATCGGGTGCGACGACCATCGGCACGGCACCCAGCGCGAATCTGCGGAAATTGAGTTTGAGCATTCCTGGGAATGCGGCGCAGGCCACGGCGGGCGATTTGTCGATTTCGATCAGTGTAAATGGGGTGACTGTATTTAGCGAATCTGTCTATGTGCCCGCTACCGCACTCGACAATGCGGGTCTGCTTTATCATCGGGATTTGGACTTTGGTTCCATCGCTTTCGCGGGTGGCGGTGGCGCTTTAGTGGCGACCTTGGGGGCGGCTCTTTCGGCGGGCTCTCTGGCGGTTAATGCGTGGTTTGATTAATAGGAGATATGCACCGTGTCGGGTATCATGGATATGATGGCGAACCTTGGCAGTTTGCAGGACGTGGGAAAACAGTTTGGGGATTTCATCGAATTGCAGCGAGCGGCCCTCGCACGAATCGAGGCGAAACAGGATGAGATATTGTCACGCCTCGATACGCTGGAGCGGTGGGCGCGGGTGGAAATGGAAACGGAGGATGTGCTATGACCGAAGTGATTGTCGATAGCGGGGAGATTACCGCACCAGTGCCGGACGCGGTGGTCGGTGAGATTCGAGAGACGATCGGGGAACATACCGGAAAGCTGGAAGCGCACGAGTCACGCTTGGGAGAGCATCAGGAGCGGCTGGACGACCACGAGCGCCGAATCGGAGAAGGGCACGAATGGCGCGAAACGTATGAGGAACAAAAGCGCAAGGTGGAGGAATTGGAACAAGAAATGCGGACGCTCAAGGAACAGGTAGAAGCCCTCCAAGGCGCGGTAGTCGAGGAAGCGGCGATTGTGGAAACCGTACCGGAAGCGGTCGCAGTCACCGAACCGGCACCCAAGCCGGAACCCGAACCGGAACAGGAGCCTGAGCGGCGCGGGGCACGTCGCCGGTTTTTTGTCTGAGGAGTAAATTATGGAAAATACAGAATTAGAAAATTTACAGCCCACAGCAGAAGCGGTAGAAGAACGACCACGACGCAGGGGGAGGCCCCCAAAGAATCGGCAGCCTGATATTTCGGGGGCCGTTTCGGTAGAGGAAGGAGCGCCAGCACCGAAAAAACGTGGAAGAAAACCAAAAAAAGAGCCGGTAGATTTGGCAGGTCTGGCGCGGCGTGTGCAGGGCGTCCATCAACTAGCGGCGATGGCAACGGGAATACCGGAGCTGGTGATTAGTGCCGGCGAGGCGGAGCAATTAGCCGATGCCATGGCGCAAGTGGCGGAAGAATTCGGCATTAGCCTTGGGGGAAAAACGGGGGCTATTTTGGGTTTGGTGGCCACGGCGGCGGGTATCTATGCGCCTAGGGTGGCACATGCGGCGCACCGTATAAAGACGACGAAAGAATCGATGGCGCAGGCTATAGAGGCGACGGATGAGCCGTTATCCCAAAATTGATATAGGGGAGCGGATGGCCATAGCTGGGCGTACCGGAAGCGGAAAGACGACTCTAGCTTCTTGGATGGTCCGTCGATCTGCGGGCTTTTGGATTGTGCTGAACCAGAAAGGGGATGCCTCCCTGTCTCGTTTGGGACCAAATCTGACGATGGATACTTGGGAGGATGCGTTAGATAGGGGGGCTAAGTTTGCCGTAATCCAGCCGGAGCCGGAGCGCACTATTGAGGAGATAGACGATTGGATATACGCATTGTCCGAAGAATGGGAAAATATCGGATTGTTTGTCGATGAGTTATATTATCTTACATCCAACAGCAGAGCGGGTCCGGGGCTTACAGGGTGGCTGACGCGTGGGCGTAGTCGTCGCCAGTCTTTTATAGGTCTGACACAACGTCCGGTTTGGGTGTCTAAGTTTATTTTTTCCGAGTCGGATTATTTAGTAGAAATGAGCCTTGCTTTGAAAGACGACAGAAAACGCATGTATGAAATGTCGGGTATGTCTGAAATGTTAGAAAAATTACCCGCGCGCTATTGGCGCTGTTATCGGCAGGGTTCGGATGATTTGGTGACCTACGGTCCGGTTCCTACTTGACAGAAAAGGCTAAATGTGATCTATTGGCAAATATGCACGGAGGATAAGTTATGGACGGTGTGGTGCGGGTAGACTTGGCCAATTTCATTACGGTGGGATTGACCGCTTTTGTTTTCGTTTGGATTCTAAATCGCGCCCTAAGTTATGCGGGCTTGAATGGGTGGAAGGCATAATGAACATCAAATTTTCTATTTCCGATTTTTTCGTCATTGGTATCATGGCGTTTGTTTTCATTTGGCTGGTTAACTGGGGGCTTACGAAAGCGGGCCTCGGCCAGTATAAGGCTTAAGGGAGTAAGATATGGCACAGACTCAAATGACCCCTGCACAGGCTAACGCACTGGCCACGGCGGCGCTATTACAGCGGGGTATCCGTATTGTTCGGCCTCTCCCTGCGGTATCCCTGAATACGGGGCAGTATGCGGTAATCAAGCTTGACCGTTTCGGCGTGTTTACGGGCCTCCGTATGCAGGTACAGGTTACCTTTTCCAATTCGGGCACGTCCTCTGCCAGCCTCCCCACTGTTTCACCTTTTGCGCCGTGGAATGTATTCAAAAACGTGGTTTACCACGATTTTGACGGAAACGATAGAATCAATAGCGCACCTTTTTTCATCTACGCGGTGGAAAGTTTCAAATCGAGAAGTTTGGGTCCGCGTATTGCTTCCAGTCTCAATAATTTCTCCTCTTTGTTTCAGGTTCCGACATCGGTGCCTGCTAGTGGTACGGCTACTTTGCAGTATGAGCAGGCCATCCCGATTAGCTACAGTAACGCAGATTTCACCGGCGCGGTGCTGGCACAGGTAGCAAGCGGACAGCATCAGCTTGAACTGACGGTAGGCGATATTGTCGGTTCTGACCCATGGACTAATGCGTATGTGGGAAGTTTGCCTAGCGGTGTGACCATTTCTAATATTCAGGTAACGGTATACCAGGAAGTGGTGCAGCCTCAGAGTTATAAAGAATTGCCTTTGCTTTCCATGGGCATGTGCTATGGTATAAATGGCAATCTGACCGACTCCACAAATTTGGTGCAGGGACAGACCAAACACATCAACTACGCAAACGCGCGTAAAATTTTGTCTCTTGGTGTGGCCTACGATAACGGGGACACATTCAATGACGGGTCGGATATTACGGAATTTGAATTGCTCAGTAATTCGAGCCTATATATCCTCAAATGCAATCCGGGTTACTTGCAGCAACGGATGCGAGAACACTTGGCGGGTGATATGCCGGACGGTTTCTACTATTTCGGGAGCCGCTCACAACCCATTGACACATCTATTTACGGCAATTTTCAAGTGGGCGTAAAGCCAAATTCCGTAAATTCCGGCGCTTATTTGGCGTACTATTTCGAGAGCATATACCCACTAGGGGCGCCTTTGCCTGGCATTGCTGTTGGATAAGGGGGAACAATGAGCAATGACGATTGGTTCTTTCTAGTAGCCATCGTCCTGCTGTTGCTGGCGTGGTCCTATCTGCTAGAAGGTCTGCTAGAGTGAGCCGGGCGATTTTCTGGGTGCTGGTCTTGTTTCCCATATATCTGATGCTAGATGGGAAACTGACCTGCTATCTGGAACTGTTACCATGAAAGCGCTCGCGATTCTGCTCTACGGGCTATATCTCGGTGCGGTTGGTGTGAATGGGAAAGCGCCTGACCTCTGGGATTACCTGAAGGGCGATGCGGGGGGATACTTTCCCTGGCTGGTGGCGGTGGCGGTATTGGCGGCGTTGTACGATTACCCCAAAACGCATGAGCTAGTGGCGCCCTTTGCTTTGTTGCTTGTGCTGGCGCTCATTTTGCATCGCTATCCTGACATTAGGGCGCAGTCTTTGGAGATTTTCGATCACTACGCACACGGCGCGGCGTGGGCCGGTAATTGTGGCCAGCAACAGGCCTTGACGGTCACCTTGCCGAATGCCAATTTTTCGGCAACTTATTTGAGGAACACGAACCATGGGTGATTTTGCGAAAGACGTTACGTCGATTTTTATGGCCATCATCGGAGTGGCCATTGTGGCCTTGCTAGTGTCAAATCGTTCCAATACCGCCGGAGTTTTGGGCGGTATTTTCAATGGGTTTGCTACCGATTTGACGGCGGCGGGTAATGCAGGGAACGGTTCCAGTTTTGGAGTTGCCCCCTATAACCCCGTAATGTAAAGGAGGTTTTATGGATTTTGGACATATACCCGAAGGTAGCACGATACCCGCTACCGGACCCGCTTTGAATATACCGCAAGAAGTAGCCGGACCTTTTGCGGGCTATGTGGTAACGCCAAAAATCATACCGTGGCCAAATCAAGTGGGCGTACTTCGACCCTTGACCACACTATTTGCAAATACGATATATCCGCTTATTCGGCCAAGGGAACACGCCAAGGTTAATCAAAAGGTAGACACCTTCACCGGACAGACCACCGGAATCATGCGGAAGCCTTATCAAGCATCTACTAATAGAGGCTACAATGGCTAATAGCACGTCTAATATTGGCGCGGATGTTTTTGGTGGCGGTTCGGTCGCTGGATTGGAAAACTTCGGATTGCAGCTAGGGGGAATGCTCCCACAAAATCCACCTAATTATGTGCCAGTCGTTACGGGTTATGGTGAATATTTAACTCAAAATTTTTCTCAGAATATAGCGGCGGCTGACCAGTTCCAAAACAAAACGTTTTCCGATGTGAACGCCTTTTTTGCTCCTTTGTTTACGCAGCAGCAGGCGGCACTAAGCCAAGTGGCTACATTGCAGGCAAACGCATTGCAAACAGCGGGTGTGGCCACGGCAAACGCGGCGGCAAATTCTGGCGGAAAGAAATGACCGAACATACAAAAGCCATTTTTGAGAAATATTGGCCTTGGGCGGTAGGTGCCGTCGCAGGGGTGCTGATTCTTTATTATTTTTACACCAACTCCACTACCAATAAGAGCATCTCTAGCAATTCTGCGGCCAGTTATCCTACAGGCACGGCAACAGTGGCCAACAACGGAGGAAGCCTCCAAGCGGCATTGGCAGCAGCAGCCCTACAGCAGCAGCAGCAACAGCAGCAGCAACAATACGCACTGGAACAGGCAGCCTTACAGCAACAGTCGCAGCAACAATCCTCACAGCTACAGCTTCAACAGCAAGCACTCAATCAAGCGGCACAAGCTACGGCCATGCGTTACCAATCCCAAAATCTTATGGCGAATTTGGCGGGGGTAAGCTCCCTATTCCGTAGTTACGCAGGGGCACAGGCGCAGGACTTCCAGACTTCGGCGGGCTTACAGGCTTCGGCCCTGAATACGATAGGGCAAATGCAAAATGGGTATTTTCTGGGTTCCGCCAGCGTGGCTGATACGGCCCTGAAAAACTCGGCAAAATCGGAAATTGCCAGCCTCTACGCTCTGGGGCAAGGCAACGTGGCATTGGGACAATCGGCGGCTTCAGCAGGTCAACAGGCGGCGCAAATTCTCGGCGGTGCCAATCAGGCCACTATATCGAATAATCAAGCGGCGGCGCAGGCTACCGGCAATCTATATGGGGGGCTTTTTGGCGTGGCGAATACCGCTATTTTGTCTGGTATAATTCCGCCACTTTAAGCGAGGGCTTATGACCGACAATCAGAAAAAATGGGTATATATTATAGCGGGCGTTATTGCTTTTGTTTTACTTTTGCTCATCGCCAAAAAAGCAAGGGAAACTGAAAGCAAGGTAATGGATAACCCGAAAACAAACCCACTAAATAGCCCTAACGTTATATTGTGGGGTAAAAATGGGTATCCTATTGTTACACCAGCTATAGCTAGTCTACCCGCCGAACAGTTAAACTATCTTACTAATATGCCAGTAAGCCTTACGGCAAACATTGGAGGTCTACAAGGAATAGGTGGTCTGGGCGGATTCGGTGGGGATACTTCCGTTTACGTTCCTTTGTTTGGCTTTGTGGGATATACAGACTATGCCTTATACTGATCTTGAAGCCCAGATTGCCTCTGAGTATGGATTGAACCCATCCATATTCGAGAAGCTCGGACAAGTTGAAAGCTCAGGAGACCCCTATGCCGTATCTTCAGCAGGAGCGCAGGGTTTATATCAAATCATGCCTTTTAACGACGCATCCACAGGAATCACAAATCCATTTGACCCTTACCAATCGGCCAATGCAGGTGCACAGATTTTGTCTCAAGATTTGAAGGACGCGGGCGGAAACTACGCCAACGCTATTGAGTATTATAATTGCGGACCTTTTCAAAGTTGCCCTGCTGGAAAGGCCGAAGCGCAGAAAGTCCTGGGGCAAAACGGTAGCGTGTTGCAGCAGCTTTCCGACCCAAACTCCCAGACCTCGAAATTCACTAGCAAAGCAACGGGCGGCGGTTTGCTTTCCCCTTTGGTGGACTTCCTCAAAAACGTGACCGATGAACTCAAGAAGTTTTTTATCGACCACAGTTTGGATGCTCTCTTTATTTTGCTTGGCGTTTTGCTGGTGGTGGGTGCCTTGTTTTCTACCGAAAAGGGGAGACAGTTTGCCTACGGCGTGGCAATGGTTGCCGCATGAACGGCAAATTGTAAAAAGTGGGAACGACTACGGCGGACATTTCAGTATTGAGAGGATGATTTTTTGCGCCTAGATAATCTGCTACTTTTTTGCCGCGTTCGGTCACAATGTTTGCAGTCAATAGCATGGGAAATCTGAACATATCCCAATCAATAGCACTATACATTGAACGGAAACAGATGCCAATATTTACTGGTCTAGTTAAGACTAAAACAGATATATACGCAAAATTAGACGGACTTTGATAGTACCATTGACCCCTATGGTCAAGAGATACGGGAGAAAAACTTATTGCACCAATAAATTTGTCGTTATCTTTCCACAAATATCCATAACGCAATCTCGCCCCATCGTGCAGACTGGACAAATGGGGGCGCAATGGATACAGTAAAGATTCAAAAGCTTCGGGATTGGTACATGCGGGTAAGCACTCTATCATGACAACATTCCAATGGATTCAATTGGCCCTTGAAGCCCTCATTATACCCGTTGGCGGGGTAATATGGCACATCAATAACAAAGTGTCTGGGATTGAATCAAAAATGAACGGCAGATTAGTGAGACTAGAGACTATGATGGAAATTTTTCTATCAAAAAGCAAAGTAGGAGAAAATAACCATGAATAACACGGCAGCAATGTATATACACGCGGCTATGGCGGCCCTTGCCGTAATCGCCCTTGTGGCGCTACAGATTACCGGCCATGCCTCGGCGGACCTTTTCGCATTACTCGGCGGAATAGCCGGAGGAAGCGGTACGGCAGCCTATACCCACTCTCTTTATACGGAGCAAAAATCGTGAAAGCCTCAAACGTCACCATCACAGCGGCGCTGGTGGCCAGCCTCACCGGATGTGCTACCCTTAACCCTTCGTCCACTTCGTACAATGCCGAAAAAGCGGCCATATCAACGTGTGCGGCAGCAGCGGCCTATAAGGACGCCATTGACCTTGGCGCGCCGGCGCAGGCAGGGGAAGCCAAGGCCAAACTCGAAACACTCAAGCCCTACTGCGACAGTAAGACTCCACCAGCCGCCCTCGACCTTGCGGAGCAAAACGCCTTCGCATGGCTGGAAGCTACCGCCAAGCCTTATCTGGTGCATCAAGGAGACACACAATGAAATGGACACCATCGACGATCCTGGGCTTCACCGAGATCGCCCTGCAACTCTTTCAGGACATCGAAGCTGCCGTAAAAGCGAGCAACGATGCCGAACTCGAAAAGGCGTGGCTGATGGCTCAGGAACAATTCAACCTGGCCCTGGCTAGTGGCCCCGTAAACCCTACCCAAGCGGGGGAGTGAAGATGTACGCTCACCCGGTGATGTTGTCGGATTGCGTAGCAGAAGTGGAAAGCTCCCAGAATATGCGGGCCATGCGCTTTGAGCCTTCCTTTCAGCCTACGCAAGAGGCAGCAAATATCATCAAAGCCTACGCCACAGGCGGATATATGGACAACCCCACGGCATTGAACATAGCCGCGACATCCTGGGGCATGTTTCAGATCATGGGCGAGAATCTATACACCGTTTGCAATTACCAGCGAACGCTGGTGGACTTCCTCACGTCACCCATGCGGCAACTGGTGGCCTTCAATGCGTTCCTGGCCAGCATTGGGTTTCAAAACGTGCCATTCGATAGCCTCAAAACATCGCAGATTCTGGACTTCGGACAGAAGTACAACGGCAACGGCGAGGCTTACGCGGCTGCGCTCGAAAAGGCATATAAAGAATTGCAGTAAGAAAAGGCCGCTTGGCGCGGCCTTGTGGTTTCCTGCGGTGGTGGTGCTTTGCCCGCCTATTTAGGCGGGTTTTTTATTCGGCATCAAGATAGGTGCATACAAAATCAAGTGGCACAATAATTTGCTTCGGGTTGAGGTTAACCCTTAATTGAAACTCAACCGCCGCGACAGCCAAGACAGCGCACCATTCCTTTACTCCATCTTCTAATATCTCCAATAGAGCAACACGTAACCCCGCTCGATAGGCGACTTCACAAAGACGTTGATCTTCAAGCGTCATCTTTTCATAATACATTTTCAACCCCCACATTAGCCTAACCTCTAAGTGTCCTCAGTATACCACCCCCAAAAATCTTGTCAACACTTTGGTGGGGTACTTTTTAGAGGGTAGGCAATCGAGGACTGGGAAAAGGTGGGCATGGTTTTTGGGAATGCAAAAGGCGTGCCTGAGTTTGAGGGGCCGAGATCGGGATGGCCGAGGAGGGGGTACAGCAAGAAACGTGCCAAAGGTGAGGGAGCAGGTGAGAGATTCCGTACCCCTTTTATAT
>ERZ1669250.623-NODE-623-length-14909-cov-4.607177_pt1 | contig 14909 bp, 14 predicted proteins | sample MGYA00579295_ERZ1669250 | MGnify/ENA primary metagenome ERZ1669250 (study PRJEB41166, sample SAMN08046056) | hot springs metagenome | biome: hot spring; feature: acid hot spring; material: thermophilic sediment; isolation source: thermophilic sediment from acid...
AGAAGATGAATACCTTTTAACATAACCCATTTTTTCCAAATTCTTTAGTATTTTTCCTGATGTTTTATTAGATGTACCAAAGTATTTAGAAAACTCCTTAATAGTTATGTATTTTTTATTAAAGCTACTCAATTCTCTTGCTATTAAGTTCAAATTTAATGTTACTTTTAGATATTCTTTTTTCATTATATCACCTGATATCAGGTAACCTTTTATATAGGTGAGTGTCAGAATAACAAAGGTAAAGAAGGTGAAACGAAAGTGACAGGGAACAATAAAATATATACAAAATATAAGAAGTTAATCGAGCTATTAAACTTAAGGCAATTAGACGTTTATAGAGTAGAAGGAAAAGATGGTAAGATAAAAGAAATAATAAGATTGCTAGATCCTACCACAAGAAAAGTTGCGAATGTTGATCTTAATACTGTAAGAGAATCTCTTAACTATATTGAATTTCTAAACAAAATAAAAGAAGGCGCATCAAAAGAAGGCATAAGTATAAATGATAGAGTCTGGAATAGTACATTAAAACTATTAAATAAAAATAAGTAATTTTTAACATGATTCTATATATTTAAATTCAAGGTTGCAACTAAATATATATACTTTTAAAATACAAAAATAATTGGGCATTAGATATGAGGATAGCGTTAGTTTATGATGAGGGCCAAAATTTGAAACCACTAGATGAAGGCGAAATATTAGCTATTATAGATGAAGAGCAGGAAGTTGTTGAGCAATATGAAAATCCTGGATTTAAGATAGGTAAAGATGTAACAATGGACGCAATAATACAATTAGGTGCTCAAGCTATTATAGTAAAGCATGGTTATTTAGATCAGAAATCATACGATTTGTCTAAGGGTCATCTTGCCTATATGTTGATAGATCAATACAATACATTAACTGAAATAATTGAAAATTTAGATGATGTTAAATCATTGGCCGTCGAGGAATTAAATGGGTTATAATTAATTTATTTCTATCACAAGGATAAGTTTGCTATTATTTAATTAGACTCATTTTCAAATAATCTTATTTCCCTCCAATTAGGATTAAAAAATTGGGTATCATATATGCGTTCGTTTAAATTAAACAATACAGTCATTGTTATTAAAGTAGGCGACATAACTCAAGAAGAGACCGAAGCCATAGTTAATCCAGCAAATTCTTATTTAATTATGGGAGGAGGAGTTGCGGGAATTATAAAAAGAAAAGGGGGAAATAAAATTGAAGAGGAAGCACTTAAATATGCTCCAATAGATATTGGTAAAGCAGTTTTAACTAGCGCAGGAAAGTTAAAAGCAAAATATGTCATACATTCTCCTACAATGCAATATCCAGGGCAAATTACGACGGAAACCAATGTTAGATTAGCCATAAAGGCTGCGTTAAGATTAGGATTAGAAAACAAAATAAAATCTATAGCTTTTCCTGGTATGGGGACTGGAGTAGGGGGAATTCCTTATAATTTAGGGGCAAAGATTCTTTTAGAAGAAATAAAACAATTTATTGAAAAAAACGATAATTTTGATATGATAAAATTAATAGCTTATGAAAAGGAGTTTTATAATGAGCTGGAAAAATATGCAAACTCTATTTTAATAAACGAATTATAGTTTGAAATAAATTATTTTTATTTTAACTCTATACTATTTACAAAAATTAGAAATAAGGGGACAGAGTTGAAAAGTGAGAACTATAAGTTTAAGTGCATTAAATGTGGTTATGAGACTGAAAAAGAAACATTCTTTTGTCCCAAGTGTGGAGGTCTTATGCAAATAGTTTATGATGATTTTAAATGGATTGTCAATTCAAATACTCCATCGATTTGGAGGTATAGATGTATGCTTCCAAGAAGTTGGAAAATTATAACTATGAATGAAGGCTTAACCCCTATAAAAAGGATTAACGGTATTTTGAGTAAGTTAGAAACTAATAATCCGACAGGGGTTTATACTGATAGAGCTTCCTCTTTATTATTATCTTTATTTAATCATAATTTCATTGAAACTATTTATGAAGAAGATTTTACTATTTCCCTTTCACATTATGCTAGAAAAGCTGGAGTAAAATTAAAAGTAAAGGTAATACCAGATCAAGCTGATCCACAAGACCTCATTATTATAGCTAGACTTGGTTCTGAAATACTATTTACGGAAAAAAATGATAAATATGGATTAGTTTATGAAAATCCATATACAATTGAAGGATTAAAGACGATTTCTTATGAAATTTATGAAACAAAACCAAAAGTAGACAAAATATATGTGCCAGCGCAGTCCGGTATTTTAGTTTACGCAATAGCTAAAGGATTTCAAGAGTTAAAGGAACTAAGAAACGATTTTAAAGAATATGAAATAATAGCTGTTAAGTTACGTTATGCAAATTTGCCAGATATTTTAAATTATTCTAAGTATAAAATTAAAATTTCTGAGGTTTCATCAAAAGATGCTTTGGAATCTATAATTGATTTGTCTAAAAAGGGTCTAAACTTAAAGCCTCTAGCCTCAGTTGCGTATTCTATGGCAAAGATTGAAAGTGATGGAATAGCAATTATTACTGGAAAAAGAAGAATCTATATGTCTAATGCAATAAAATATACAGAGTTAAGGAAGGACATTATAAATTTGTTTTCAGATAATAAAAAAAGAACTGCATACGAAATTTGGAATGATTTAGGAAAGTATTCATTGAAAGGCGTATACAAATCACTTATCATGATGGTGAATAGCGGTGAATTGTGTGAAGATTTTATGCTAAAAGGGCAAAGGAAAATAAAAGTTTATTGGAAGTGTAATGATTAAAGTTTCATCAGAATATCACACAGAGAATTTATTTTTATAGCATTATATTTTTTAAGTAAATTTTCATCAATTGGTACACGTATATCACCATTTGTTAAATATATTGTCTTTATTTTTGCCTCACTGAATGAAATGATATCATATATAGTATCCCCAACAGCGAAAATTATATCTTCAGGTCTTAATGAAGACTTTTCTAAGGCTAAAATTGTAGGTTCTGGATCAGGCTTTCCTCTAATAACATCATCGCCAGATATTAAGATATCTGGATTAATATTAATTTTTTCTAATACCTTTAAGGCAGTAATTTTTAATGATGAAGTTACTATAAGTATCTTTACATGGTTCTTTTTAAGAGTATTTATTAGCTGTACAGCGCAAGGCATTGGTTCAGCGTATTTCATAATATAAGGTGCAAAAATAGAACTTTTAATTTCTAATAACCTTTTTGCAAGTTCATTCTTTTGGTTAATATCATTAATTCCTGCTTTTTCTATTAAAAAAAGAGCTATATCCATAGCTCTTTTACCTAATAAAGATTCCATATCTATTTTTAATTTAAAGCCTAATTGTTTTAGAGAAAGTTCCCAGGCTATTTTGTGGGCCTTAGCTGTACTAGCTAGCGTTCCATCTAAATCAAACACAGCTCCTTTCAATTTCAATCCCTATCGTATCCGATAGTAGAAAAATATAAACACAAATTTTATATTTTACAGAAATAAAAATTATTTAAGGGATAGAACATTTAAATTAAACAAAGAGAGTGCAAAAAATGCCAAAAGAAAGAAAAAAGATGTTAAAAGGCATAATTTCATTAATGATATTAAAGATGCTTTATGAAAAGCCTATTCACGGTTATGAAATTAACAAAGAGATTTCCTCGAAAATAGGAGAAGAGCTTTCTCCAGGTTATGTCTATGTTTTGTTAAAGGTTATGTCTAATAAAGGTTTGATAAATGCAAAAAGGGAAAGTAATAGTAGAGGTCAAAAGCTTACAGAATATTATATAACAGATAAAGGAATAGATTTCCTTAGAAAACATAAAAATGTTTTAGAAAAAGGTAGATTAATGATTGATGAGATATTAAATATTATAAATAAGATTGAAAAACAGACATGACACTAAGTTACTTTATAATTTCTTTTGCAGTTTCTCCAATTATTTTGATTCCTTCTTTAAGTTTATCTATGCTTGGATAACTAAAGTTAACTCTCATAGCATTTGAGCCGCTTCCATCTGCAAAGAAGTTTCTTCCAGGAACGTATGCTACTCCTCTTTCAATAGCCTTTGGAAGCATTTCAGTCGTATCTACTTCTTTAGGTAAATACACAAAAGCAAAAAGACCTCCTTTAGGTTTGTACCATTCTGAACCGCTTGGCATGTATTCTTCCAAAGATTCTATAAGTACATCCCTTTTCTTTCTATAAACTTTCCTAGCATTTTCTATTGTTTCATCAACTACGCCCTCCTTAATAGCATACATAGCAATATATTGAGACAAAGTACTAGGGTTTATGGCTGTTATTGTTATCATTGATTCTATAGCATCCGTTATAATTTTGTTTGCTATAATATATCCTAATCTTAGACCAGGTGCAAGTATTTTACTAAAAGTGCCCATGTAAATTACTCTACCTTCGCTATCTAATGTTTTCAAACTAGTAAACCTTTTATCAGTATCAAATACAAAGAATCCATACGGATCATCTTCTATAACTAAGATGTCATATTTATTTGCAATTTCTATTAATTGCTTTCTTCTATCATCGCTCATAATAACTCCAGTTGGGTTATGCGCCGTAGGATTTGTATATATGGCCTTAACTTTATTCCCATCATTTATAGCTTTCTTAATATTATATTCAAGGTTATCTACCTTTAATCCATCTTCATCAATATCAATAGGAAGTGGTTTAGCCTTAACGAATTTTATTGCATCAAGAGCACCTGTAAATGTTGGAGATTCAACTACTATATAGTCTTTAGGGTTTAATATTGAAAAGAATGTATAGTATATGCTAGACATTCCACCTGGGGTAAGAATAAGTTCGTCATATTCATTCATAACTATTCCCTTATTAATTAAATAATCTTTTATAGTTTTTCTTACATAGCTCAACCCAGTTGCTGGAGTATATTGTAATGCAGCTTCTCCTTCATTAATTATTGATTCATGCAATATTTTAGAGATTTTCTTGTGTTGTAAGGGTTCGGATCCTGGATATCCGAATGCCATATTTATTTTGATATCAGTATTTAACATTTCATAGATATCCATTCTTAGCACCTGTCTCGTTGTAGTTGGAAAAATAGTGGTATATAATTTTTATTTGGTTTTTTCTTAACAGATTAAGTTGTATTATAATATAACTAAAATGATGTTTAGTAATTTTTATATTTTGTTTAACCTAGGTATACCCAACAAATATAATCCTTCATCTAACGTATTTTTTACTAATTCAACCAATAACGCTTTCCCTTCTTTGATCCCATAATCGTTTTCTCTTATAACACTATCGTTTTCATACCACTGGTTAAATTGATCAGATAATGAAACTAAATAACTAACTAGATCTTCAGGTGATAAATCATCAGCAGCTTTTGCTGCAATTAATGGGAACTTAAGTGCTTTTATTAACATCGATCTTCTTAATTTATGATTAATTGTATCATTTTTAATTGCATCATAATTTATTTTGCCGTGTTTTTCTAATATATTTAATGCTCTAACATATGTATATTGTAAATAAGGACCGCTGTTTTCTTTTAAATTAATAGCCTTGGATATGTCGAAAGTTAATGGTTTCATAGAATTTAGTTGAACCATGGAAAACCTCAATGTTCCAACTGCTATCTTTTCTGCTATCTCGTTTGCACTATCGTTACTTATATTTGGATTTCTATTTTTAAGCTCTTCTACAGCCTTATTTTTAATATCTTCTATAACTTCATCCAGGGTAACATATTCTCCTCTTCTACCATGCATTGACTTTCCTGGAAGCCTAACAATTTCATAATCATAATGGATTAGATTTAGAGCCTCTTTTTTAAAACCAAGACCTAGTAATGCAAGCCTAATTTGTAGCTGTGGTAATCTCTGATCTGCTCCTATTACATTAATAACTTTATCAGCTTTTGTTTCATTAAATTTATAAATAGAATATGCAATATCTCTTGTAGTATATAGTGTTGATCCATCACTTCTTCTTAATATTAAAGGAGGCAATTCAAATCCTTTTGGCAAGTTTATTATTTTTGATATTTGTTGATCATTCTTTACTAACTCGTTTATTATAGAAGGAATATCTAAAGCATCGGCATCTTTAAATTTTGTAAAATATTTGTTATTTTTTGCTAAATTTATTACATTATCAACCAAACCATTCCATACTATGTCGCTTTCCCAGTCCCAATTATCAAAGTTAATATCTAGTTTATTTAAAGTATCCATAAATCCATTTAAAACGCTTTTTGTCATTGATCTTATTAATGATTTTTCTGGATCCAAACCTTTTTCGTAATTTAGCATAATATTTGAAATTTCTTTTTCTGGATCACTTAACGAGCTTAAGCCTGAAAATAGCTTATCAAAGAGATTGCTAGGATCTTGCGATTTTAGTTTTGTTAAAACAGCTGCGAGTTTTTCAGCTTCTTCCATATTATTTTTCTTCTTGGCTTCTAAAGCATCTAATGTTGTGCTGGAAACAGCATATATCCAACCGACTAATTTGTCAGGTTTTATGTTAACTTTTTTAGATAGTTCAAGTGGGTTTTCATTAATTATCTTAAATCCTAGTGCAGCAATAACTACCTGTCTTCCCATATCATCAATATAGAATCTTCTATTAACTTTATGTCCTCTAGCACTTAATAGCCTTGAAAGTGTGTCTCCAATACAAGTATTTCTTGTATGTCCCATATGCAAAGGGTGAATAGGATTTGCACTAGTATGTTCAACAACTATTGTTAATTGTTTATCTGATTTCTTAGTTTTTATAACCCCTCCATTTTTTACATAGTCTATAATTTTCTCAAATAATCTTTCTTCTTTAAATTTAAAATTTAGAAAACCAGATACTGGTTCTATATCAACTAATTTTAAGTTATTGCTGTCTAAATTATTATAGATTTTAAATATTAGATCTTCAGGTTTATTTAGAAATCTTTTTATAGGAAAAGAGAAGTCGGCATATTCTTCTTTTACCGGTTCCATTAAGAATCTGAAAACTTCTTCTTGATTTACTTTTAATTCATTTGATATTGTTTCTGCTATTATATCTATAGTCTTTACAAATGGATTATCCATTTTCTATTCCTCTTATTCTAATTAGTTTATAGTAGATATAAATATTATCAGAATTTTAATTATTTGAAATACAATTTATAAATTTCTTTTGCATTTAAATTAATACAATTCTATATTTCAGCGTTAATGATATGTAGAAACAAATATATAGGTGCACATTTAATTTATATTTATTGGAATAATGTGCACAGGTGAGTAATAATGAACTTATTACAATACATATTAAGTCCAACGGGGACATTAACTTTAGCTTCAATTATTTTTATATCTTATATTTTAGGGATATTACATGGAATTACTCCTGATGAACACACTTGGCCAATAACTTTTAGCTATGCTATAGGCAAATATAGTACCAAAGGTGGATTACTAGCAGGACTATTGTTTTCCTTAGGTTTTACCATTCAAAGAGCTTTTTTAACAACTATTGGGTATATTGGCTTAGCAAAAATTTATCAGGTCTACAATTTGGATGGTCCCGTTTATATAGTTGTAGGAATATTAATGGCAATTGCAGGGTCGTATGTATTGCATGGTAAATATATACATATACATCTTATACCAACTCGTAGGCATACCGAAGAAGCAGAAAGAGTTGAAATACCTAAAGATGTGCCATTAAAAATGACTATTATCCATGGATTAGTAGCTGGTTTTGGATTTGGCGCATATGCTTCTATAATAACCTTTATTTTAGCGCCTAAAGTACCATCATTAATTTATGCGCCTTTGCCTGGACTATTTTTTGGACTAGGGACTATGACAATGCAAGTTATTCTTGGCGCTTTCTTTGGAGGAATGATGAGAAAAATGGGTTATACAGAAAATGATATTAAATTCGTTGGCAGCAAGACTGCAGGGAGTACACTATACTATGGAGGTATAGCTTTTTCATTAATAGGCTTATTAATTATATTTATGCCATCTATAGATAGCTTTGCAATATCAACTGGTCTTTCAATACCGAATTTAAACGCAATAGACATAGGATTTATACTAGTAATTTTTGTTGTTGGTGCAATAGGGATAGGTAGCTTAGTAAAAACCGTATGGGATTTAAGAAAGGGAAAACTAAAGGTTATGGATAGAAAATAATTAATAATGATAAATATCAAAATTTTTATGGCAAGTATAGAGATTGTACAACAAGCACCTTTTTCCAAAACAAAAAATTAATTTTCTACCTATATGTGTATATTTTGTGAGGATTAGAGAGGGATTAGAGATTGCAGCATAAGAAACTATATAGGATATATTTTACAGAGTTTAATGAGGAAAACTTTGAAAATATTGTGAAAATCTTAAAAGACAAGTACAATTCTCAGGTAAATGTTATAAAATCAAATGTAATAGATGAGTTTAGGGCTATAGAGTTATATTTAGATAGTGATTCATATTTGGGTGAAATAAAGAATTTAATCACTTCATTGACAGGATCTCAATATGTTAGAGTTGATTTTATAGACACAACTAGGTGATGATTAAAATTGATAATAGATGATAAATTAACAAAGGAAAAATATAATCAAAAAAGCATAGAAGAATGGGTTATGAATTACTGGAAAGATAAAGAAATATACAAAAAAATAAAAGAAAAAAGCAATCGTTCTAATAAAAAGTTCTATTTCTTAGATGGGCCACCTTATGCTAATGCAAAAACAATACATGTAGGAACGCTTTGGAATAAGGTGTTAAAAGATACCCTGCTAAGGTATTATAGAATGAAAGGCTTTAACGTATGGGATAAACCAGGTTTTGATACTCATGGATTACCAATAGAAGTTATGATAGAAAAAGAGCTAGGCTCAAATAACAAGAAAGATATAGTTAATAAAATTGGTGTTGATAATTTCATAAATAGATGTCTAGCCTTTGTAAAAGAAAACATTAGTGCAATGACAAAAGATTTCCAAGAAGTTGGAGTTTTTATGGACTGGGACAACCCATATTTGACTTATGAAGATTCATATATTGAATCAGGGTGGTATTTGATAAAAAAAGCATATGAAAAAGACCTTTTATATAAAGGGAAAAATGTCTTACATTGGTGCCCAAGATGCGAAACTACATTAGCTGATTATGAAGTTTCTGAATATAAAGAGCTAGAAGATCCATCAGTTTATGTCAAGTTTAAAGTGAAAAACGAGGAAAATACATATTTACTAATATGGACAACAACGCCGTGGACATTGCCCGCTAATGCATTCGTTATGGCTCACCCTGATATAGATTATGTTATGATAGAAGCTAATAATGAAAAATTAATATTGTCTAAAGAAAGGCTTGATAAAGTTGTAGAAGAATCTAGAATTAAAGAATATAAAATAATTAAAGAATTTAAGGGAAAAGAACTTGAAGGATTAGAATATGTACATCCGTTAGAGGAGTTGGTTAAAGCGCAAAATGAACTTAAGAAATATCATAAGGTTGTAATGGCTCCAGAAGCAGTTGTTAGCGGTGAAGGTACAGGTTTAGTGCATTCTGCTCCTGGACATGGTGAAATAGATGCTATTGTTGGTAGTAAATTAGGTGTACCTTTAATAAGTCTTGTTAACGATCAAGGATTTATGATCGAAGATGCAGGTAAATATGCAGGACTATACTTTAGAACTGATGCAAACAACGAAATACTAAAAGATTTAAAGGAAAAGAAAGCATTGCTGCATTTAGGTAAAATAAAACATAGGTATCCTGTATGCTGGAGATGCAAAACACCTTTATTATTAAGGGCAACAGAACAATGGTTTATAAAGGTTTCTAAGATAAAGGAAAAACTAATTAATGAAGCTAATAATGCAGAATGGGTTCCTCAATGGGCAAAGGACAGATTTATGAATATCGTTGGCAATGTAAGAGATTGGGTAATTAGTAGACAAAGATTTTGGGGAATACCATTACCTGTATGGGAATGTGAGAATTGTCACCATATAGAAGTTATAGGAAGTTTAGATGATATATTAAAATTAAATGGTAAAAGACCTTCTAATATGCATAGGCCGTGGATAGATGAAGTCATATTAAAATGTCCTAAGTGTGGAGGCCAAATGAAAAGGGTAAGTGATGTATTAGATGTTTGGTTTGATAGCGGAATAGCTTTTTATGCAAGTCTGAATTATCCTAGAAATAAAGATCTTTATGAAAATCTATCTCCTGCAGACTTGATATTAGAAGGTCATGATCAAACGAGAGGATGGTTCTTCAGTTTATTGAGGAGTGGCGTTATTGGTTTTGATAGTGTACCATATAAGAGGGTTTTATTACATGGTTTTGTATTGGATGAGCAAGGAAGAGAAATGCACAAATCCCTTGGTAACTATGTCTCTTTTGAAGAACTAATGTCAAAAGAGCCTAGGGATGTGGTCAGACTTTATGTGCTACAAAATACAACATGGGAAGATTTAAAGTTTTCATGGAAAGGAATTGAGCAACTCTCAAGAAATTTCACTATAATATGGAATGTATTTTCGTTTGCATCTATGTATATGAGCTTGGACAAATTTGATCCAAACAATATTAAATTAGACAATCTTACGTTAGAAATTGAAGATAAATGGCTCTTATCAAGATTAAATAACCTAATAAGGAATTTTAACAAATATTATTCATCATTAGAAGTTCATAATGCTGCAAGATTAGTTATTGATTTCATAGTTGAAGATGTAAGTCATTGGTATCTGAAACTTATAAGAAAAAGGGTATGGGAAGATGAAGATACCCCCAGCAAGAGAGCAGCATATGCAACGCTTTATTATGTATTAAAGAATTGGTTGTTATTATCAACGCCAATAATTCCATTTATTAGCGAATATCTATATCAAAAATTTGTTAGATCTGCAGAACCTAATTTACCTGAAAGTATATCCTTATTAGAAATTCCAGATGCTAATTTAAGCTATATTGACGAGAAGCTAGAATCAAAAATGGAATTAGCAAAGAAAATTATAGAAAATACTTTGTCAGCTAGAATGAAAGCGGGGATTAAAATAAGATTACCGATAAAAAGTTTAATAGTTTCAACTCATGAAAATGGTATAAAGGATATAATTATTGAAATGAAACCTTATATAAAAGAAATGGCAAATGTAAAAGATATACAAGTAGTAGGAAAAGAGTTTTTTGAGCAAGCAAAGATATACAAATTGGAGCCAAATTATAAGGAGCTCGGCCCTTCTTTTAAGAAAATTTTGCCCATGATAGTTCAAGAAGTAAAAAACAAGGAAGAAGAAATTGGACAGTCATTAGTAAAAAACGGTTATTATGAATTAAACATAAATGGAGAAAAAATTAAATTAGAAGCTAAGCATTTCAAAATACAAGCCACTTATCCTGAATGGTTAGAAGTATCAGAATCTGATATTGGAGTTATAGCAATTGATAAAAGAGTAAGTGAAGAAGAGCATAGCGAAGGATTAGCAAGAGATATTATAAGAAGAATTCAATATATGAGAAAAGAATTAGGACTTCCAGTAGATGCTTATATAGAAACTTGGATAACAACTGATGATAACGAATATTTATATAATATTAAAGCTTTGGAAGGTTATATTAAAAATGAAACTAGAAGTAAATCGATAAATTACATCAGCCCACCAGACGATTCCTATTCGAAGGAATGGGAGGTAGAAGAAAGACGGATAATAATAGGAATAAAACTAAAGCAGTAATACATCCAAGTGAGTTACATTCATATTTTTATTGTCCAAGGGTTTATTTCTTTGAAACACATATAAGGAAAAGAAAAAGTATCACAACTAGGATTCGATTATTTTTTGGTAGTATTTTTCACTATGCTTTCAGGCTAAGAGATATAATTAAAAAATATTCGTATGAGATACCCATAGAAACAGATCTAGGAAATTTAATAATAAGGGGAAGACCTGATGCATTTAAAATAGATAAATCATCAGCATACATAATAGAAAGGAAAAGTTCTAAACCTCCTTACAAAGGGGCTTGGATTAGCGACATTATGCAAGCGGTCGCATATAGCATAATTTTGATTAGAGAAAAAAATCTAAAAGAAGCTAAAATAGAAATAAGATATCCAAATAAATCAAAAGTATTCGATTTAGACACTGAACTTATTTCAATGCTTATGAAGGCTTTAGATGAGATGCTTTTAGTAAAATATAGCAATATATTACCTTATGCTAAAAGAGGTAATAGATGTAATAGCTGTCCATATAAACAAGAATGTTTTTCATTGGATGAGGGGTTAGAATCTGATAAGCAAGAATTATTTGAGCCTGGTAGTTGGATAGAAAACCTTAATTTAATATATTGATAAAATTTAATTCTTAGAATTTTAATTAATTAATGTTATACTTTATTACAGCCTAGCAACAAATATGTTGTCTTTATCTCTTATAATTTTTGCCTTTATAGTTGAATTATTAATTTTTTCTTTAGATATAACTGAAATCACTCTAATACAATTTTCATCGACGCCTAAGTATTCATTTTTAAGCCACCCTATTCCAACAATTTTTATTTTTATTTTATCATTAATATGAAATGGTTCATCTATTTTTACAGATTTTTTAAACCCTAAATCTTCAGGCTTTACAAGCAATTTGTAGTCGTATTCATTTTCTAGATATTTTAGCCATGAGTAAAATCTTTGCCATGACCATGGCTTTATTTTCTTTGGCTTTCTTCCAAAGTGATGAATTTCAAATTTTTGTATTAAAATTCCAGTTGGATAATTGCTTTTAACTCCGGCTTTGTTTTCCTTAGCCCATTCTATTAGATATCTCATTTCATTTTCGTTTTCTTCTGGTATGACAACTGGTGTCAATACTATATCAATATTGGTTTCTTTTATTATATCGCTTGCAATTTTAAGTATTTTTAATGAATTGTACCATTCTACACCAGCCAAATATCTTGCTTTTTCTTTAGTATAAGAATCAATACTCAAATTAATCCTATTTAATCCTGCTTTATCGAGTTTTTTTGCGAGAGGTAAAGATAAAGATCCTCCATGGGTTTCTATCGCAATACTATATACATTTGGAATTTTTTTAATTAATGATATTAATTTAATTATTTTTGGATGCATTATTGGCTCGCCAACACCATCTATTAAAACTTCTATTTCATCATTTTTAATTGACGCTATGTTTTTGACCCATTCAAAAAGCCACTCTTCATCCACTATGTATTCTGATGTCCTAAATTTCGAATTAGGGCCAGAATCAACACTACAAAAAATACAGTTATGAAAACATGTGCTAATAGGTCTTACTTGTATTATATTAGTTCCTCTATCGATTAATCCAAAAGCTATATGACCCATTAACGGAAATGGTTTATTTATGTAATAAATTGGTCTTCCATAAAAATTTGAAACATTTTTAATTTTTATATCGCAATTCATTTAAATCACTTTTTTAGGAATTCTAAGAGTATAGTTGGGATTTTCAATACCTATGCTAGATAGAAGTTCACATAGTTTGCATAAATTCCTTCCTAACGTCGTAGGTTCCCCGCATTTTATGCATCTATTTAGTTTTGTAGAAATCTCATGGGGATGTACGTAGTCTAAGATTTGATCTAAAGTCTCAATAAATTTTATTAAAATCCCGGGATTTTCTTTTTCATATTTATAAAGTTCTCTTCTCACGATCGCTCTTAGCGTAGGGGCTAATTCAATATAAGGACATTCTGTTTGTTGAATATGATACTTTCTTATAAATGTAAAAGTAGCTGTTTCCCATTCATATATTTTCCTTAAAGGTTTTATCCTCTTTACTAGCATATTATCATCGGCAACACTTGCATTTGGGTGCTGCTTTAGTAAGCTATTTATATCCCCTTTCATTAAGTTTATTATAGCTGTTTGAGCTTCATCGTCAAGATTATGTGCTGTAGCAAGTTTTGTTGCACCCATTTCTCTTGCATAATAATTCATTATTCTTCTTCTAGATGCACCACAATACGTGCATGGTGTGAAATAGTTCTTGGATTCTCTTGATTTATTAAATATTTCATCCATGCTATAGCCTATATAATCCTTTATACTGGTAACAATTATATCAACTCCTAACTCTTTAGCTGTGTTAACTAAAAATTTTGCATCTTCTTCTTTATTATATCCATGAATTCCTTCAATAATATTTAGTCCGATAAGCTTATTTGATTTTGAAAAATATCTGCTTAGTACATCTAACATGACGTATCCATCTTTACCTCCGCTTAGAGCCATCATTACTATGTCATTGCTTTTTATCATATCCCATCTTTTTATCTCATTAACAATTCTATTGCTTATATCTTCAATAAAACATTCTTTGCACAGCTTTCTATTGGAATGTTGTTGATAAATCTCTGCTGGTCTAACTTTGCAAACATCGCATGTTTTCATCAGATTCACCGAATTTGCTATACGCTATTTTATTTTCATAGATTAATTACAAAGTTAAGGGTATTAACTTTTCTTATAGAAATTAACAATTTTAAAAATAATTTTTCATTTTAAAAAATTATAAATGTTTAGTAATCTATAAAAAATTAACTGCTGACCTCCTCCCTGCCCTAAAGGATGAGGGTTCCCCAGAATGGTTTACAGATTTATAGTTTACCGCCTTCATCTTCATCACTTCATAGCTAGTATCTAAAAGCCACCACGCTCCATTAGTTTTAACTGTAGACCACTGCTAGATCTTCAACCCATTACCCCTATCCCTCACTACCGAGAACTCTCTGCTCCCCATCTCCCAGGGACTCAGGGATATGTATCGGTGCGAGAATACTTAACACATATTTAACATGCCCGTTATGTTCCCCACAA
>ERZ1669250.625-NODE-625-length-14867-cov-12.453214_pt1 | contig 14867 bp, 18 predicted proteins | sample MGYA00579295_ERZ1669250 | MGnify/ENA primary metagenome ERZ1669250 (study PRJEB41166, sample SAMN08046056) | hot springs metagenome | biome: hot spring; feature: acid hot spring; material: thermophilic sediment; isolation source: thermophilic sediment from acid...
GCGGCTGCTTTCGTTATTTTATGTGCCAAGAAAACAGCCGCAATAATAATAACAAAAGATTGGGTAATAAGTTTATCGACAAGGGATTGGACAAAGTACAACGAACAGCTGGTTGTCAGGGGAGAATTCTTACTTCCTGTTGAAATGTTTTAGAACTGGGACAAAGGGCTTGAGACAATGAACAAAGGAAGTTCGGGAAAGACATTAAGTCCAGAACTGTGATAGGTCTCCTAACGTAAGCTATGCAAAAATTTTGGGCCTATGATGAAAAAGAGGTTTTAGAGAATTATTAAACAGAGCACTGGAATTGCCTCTTGCTGATTCCAAGCATGTCAGCAGCCTGTTTCCTCGTTATCCTCATCCTTCTGGCGCTAAAGTCCTCGCTACAGCAAAGTACCTCTGCTTTACATATTCTTCCTCACTGTTTATTAGCTGTGTGTATCATTAAGATACACATTCTCTCGCATGATGGTTATCATCGATGTCACCTCCATGCGTCGAGGGGTGACATATGTCTATTGGTTTACCATATTATATGTATCAAAGCAGTGCAAACAGATTTTTATAAATTGGAATAAGCTTCGTTTATTTTTTTCTTAAATTTATCATAAAGTCTGGGATTCCTTAATACTGCAGCTGGATGATAATCTACTATTACTTTTGCTCCCATAAATTTATATTCCTTTTCAAATGCTACATTGATCTTTTCTTCTCCTGTTAAAAATTTGCTAGCAGTAGAACCCAGAGCTATTATAACTTTTGGTTTTACGATCTTTATTTCTTCTAAGAGAAACTTCGAGCATGCCTCTATTTCGTCTTTTTTTGGTTTCCTGTTGTTAGGAGGCCGATGCTTTATAACGTTTGTAATGTATACTTTTATTAAATTAGAACTTATTGTATTTCTGAGCAGCTTTCCGGCTCTACCTACAAACGGTTTACCGGCTTTATCTTCTTCCCTTCCTGGAGCTTCGCCTATTATCATAATTTTTGCGTCTTGAGGTCCTTCCCCTAAAACTGCCTGTGTAGCACATTGCCATAGGTTACAGCTTTTGCAACTTTTTATTTCCTGGTAAAGTTCTTCTAATTGCATCATATTTCCAGTTCCAAAAGATCTTTTGCAATTATTGTTTCTTTAAATATTTTTACGGCTTCTGCTTTCATTTTTGCTGTTTGATTTGATATTGAAGGAGGTATATGTGTAAGTAATAGCTTTTTAACGTTTGCCTGTAAAGCTTCATTCGCAGCCTGTCTTGCTGAACTGTGACCTACACTGTTAAGGTATTCTTCGTTCTCAGCAAAACCGGTAGATTCATGAATTAATAATGAGGCTTTTTTACACAGCCTGACAATACGTTCGTTGGGTGATGTGTCACCTGTGTAGCACAGAGAACCCAATCTATAAGCAACGTCCTGAACAGAATGTTTTCCGCTCTCTGTATTTAATTTTAAACTGCCCAGTTCAATGTTTTTCCCGGGCTCAATTTCTATGTATTGAACATCAAATCGCATAAAAGTTCTCGGGGTGTTCGCGAATTTTATCAAAGAATCAAAAGCGTCTTTGACACCCTTTGGTCCTATCACAGTAACAGGTTCTGTCCTACCGTAGTAAGACATGCCCCAGAAAAAGGCGCCGATATCAAAAAAGTGGTCTCCATGCAGATGAGATATTAAAAAATATTTTATTTTTAAAGGGTTTCCCCCGTATTTTAAAAAATTTTTATAAGAACCAGGCCCCGCATCAATTACAATTTCGGAGTTCACAAGGTATGAAGAGCATGCCCTGTTAGCGCTTTCAGCTGAACCGCTGCTTCCTAAAACGACTATCTTCATCAACATTTCCTAAAATAATTTGACATAAAAGCTTACCTTGGGAAAATGAAAATATGGAATGCTGTCCTTATCAAATTTATTATTAATAAATATTATGTAACTGGGGCATCATGAAACCTCAGTTACAGCTAATAGCAGTTACAGTATTTAAAATAAACTAAAGAAAGCTCAAGTATTTATGAGCAATTTTCAAAGGAATTGGGAAAACAAAAAAGATGAAAGCATAGGTGATAAGATTAAAACCGCAGTTAAATCTGATGAGCCTCTTAAGAGAAAACTCGAACAAGCAATAAGGCTTATTCAGATCCAGATAGCTAAGCTAGACGGAACGGCATCAAAACTAAAAGAAAAAGATCAGAAATACTTTGAAAAGGTTGTCTCATATTTACAGAAACACGATAACGAAAGGGCAAACATATATGCAACCGAGCTGGCTGAAATCAGAAAGATGTACAAAATGCTTACTCAGGCAAAACTTGCGCTAGAACAGATTTCAACAAGGCTCTCTACCGCGACTGAATTAGGAGATGTGGTGGCTGTTCTTGACCCCGCTATGAAGGTGCTGACTAGCATAAGAAGGGGCGTCAGCAATGTAATGCCAGCTGCTGAGGACGAATTGGGAGAAATATCAACGCTGTTAAACAACATAATGGTAGACGCTGGACAGATTTCAAGTTCAGGTATTAGCTTCGAACCGACCAACGATGAAGCTGAAAGCATACTATCGCAGGCGTCAGCTGTAGCAGAGGCAAGGATGAAACAGACGCTGCCTGATATAAGCGGCCTGGGTCTGGGTGCAGAAGGATCTAAACAGTAAGCTTTAAGCAAAAATTTTTAATCCAGTCAAAATTTTTTTCTAAAATTATCTTGTTTTTAAAAGAGCATATTTCATCCTTTAGTTCATCTAAATCAAGAAAGATATTACAGCTCTGCATTTCCTCGGTAAAACTCTGAACGTTTTCTAAAAAGTCCATGTAGCTTTTAATCTGTATCAGACCGGGCTTAACACGTGGTCCCCCAAGCACCAAAAGGTTTTTTATAAAATTGGGGGAGGAAAGAGTGAAAAGGTTAGAAACAGTAATGGGACCCTCTGTTCCAAATAAGTTTTTCATAACACTCATCATTTTACAGAGCCTTTCCGATGCTTTTTTATAATCTAAAACGTTTTTATTCAGCTTAACTAGCGAAAATCCAAGATCTGTAAGCACTAGCTTATCCATAGCAGAATGCATCTTTGTAATTTGAGGGATCTTTTTTTCGACCATTTTTGTTATAATTTCTGCGTTTATATCTTGATTCGGCAGCTTTGCTGTTTCAGAAGCAGCTTCGATTATTCTGTTTTCTAGGTAAAGCGGAAACTTTTCAGGAGCGTTTCTTTCACTTATTGGCGTTATTTTTGAAGGCCTGGGTTTTAAGCCTTTAATTAATTCTCTTGTTTTTTCGATGAAGTCGTGATCTAATTGTAAAGGATCTAAAATAAAACAGTGATAACCCAAGTACTTTATTGCTCTTTTCTTTAGCTCACTTATTTTTGAATTGGTAAAACAAAATGCCGCGCTACCTATTATAAAATCAACCTTAACGCTAAAAGAAGTGGTTATCCAGAACGTTTTTTCAACCTGAACTTCATAATTTTCTTTTACCCCCTTAGTAAACTCTTCCAGAATTTCTGTATGTTCTCCGCTCCAGTTCAATTTAGACAAGCCCCTTATATCTTTTTTACCATTCTGTTTATATTTATTTTTTATAAATGTTACAGCTATAGGATGTCAAAACAGAACGATAAAACGTCGTTAAAAATGAAGCTGGAAGCGGCACTGTTAGCTTCAGGAAGGCCCGTTTATATAGAAGAGCTTTCTAATATTTTAAAAGTTAAACCGAAGGAAATAAAAGAAGCATTAGATTCTTTAAAAAAGATATATTCAGAAGACTCTGCCTTGGAGCTCGTTGAATTTAAGGACAGCTATATGTTAAGGATCAAGCCGGAGCTCGCGCCAGTGGCTAAAAAATTTGCCGAAAGGCCGTTTCTAAGCAGATCTATGGCTAAAACCCTCTCTCTAATAGCTTATTATGGTCCCGTAAGCGTTAAAGAATTAAAAGAAAAAAGAGGAAGCATCGTTTATTCCCACGTAAAGGCATTGGAAAAGATAAGGCTGATAAAAAAGGAAGAAACAAACGGGCAAAAAATGTACTCGGTTACAGATGATTTTTTCAAACTTTTCAACGTGCCTCAAAGCAAAGATGAGCTCAAAAAAACGTTATTTAACAGCCTCCAGCAGTTGGAGGGAAAGCAATAACCTCTTTAACGTCATAAAGAACCTCATCTTCTGGTAGTTTTTTGCCGTTTATCATCACGATAATGTCATTGGCGTTAACTTTTAAAATAATTGATAGCTTTTCTTTTAGTTCTCTTATGTTTGAAGCTTCTATATCTATGTAATCAGCCTTAGCTATCTCTCTGAATTTTGCAAAAAGTTTAACTTTCACTTTCAATCTTAGCCGCCATTTCTAAAACTTCTGATATTGCTTTATCAACATCTTCCTGAAAAGGGGCTTGAGATATAACAGCGTACCAATCCTTTAGTTCTTTTATCGATATACCTTTCTTTTTTCCCCAAGCTATCAGGTTTAAAGCTACCTTTTCTGCATAGGTTAAGCTGTTAGTTTCTTCTATTTTGTTATCTGTAATAAAATTTTTCAGGATATTCTGGTCCAGCACGTTTATCTTTATTTGATAAAGCTAATAAAAGCGTTTTGGAAATTTAAAAATACTTTTTTCTTATTTCTAAACCTTTTAGAAACCCCAATAAGCTTTCTATACCTGATGTATGACCTTTTTTAAATATATCATAAAGGTAGTTTTCTGGGGACATATGAAAGTTCCCAGCATTAATCAGCCCAGCTAAGGTGGCTGAGAACTCTCCTGACGCTGCGCATCTGAGAAATTCCCCGCTTATTTTGTTCGTCCTGTAGAAATTTTTTGTAACAATTTTTCTGAAATAATTAAAATAATACGAACCTTTTAATGAAGCCATCAGCCCTACCAGAAAGTCATCTCCCGAAGGCGTCATTCCTATGCCGAACCCTATCAGACTTTTAATTTTTTGAGGGTTTAGCAAGCTCTCAGCTTCAATTTTTAAAAGAATATCGCATACTTTTCTTGAAGAAGCAGGATAAAGATCACAAGAATATTTTTCCTTTACAAATTCTTTTATTTTAAAATAAAAGCTTTCATCAAAATTCTGCAAAGACAGGTCTGACGTCGAAAAAACTTTAGTTAAAGAAACGTCCATTCTATAACCTTCGATCATCAAAACGTCTTGCTGGAAAATGATGTACCCATGGTTGAGTTCTTTTAATCTTGAGAAATTTTTTATGGTGATAGATGATGGCTCTGGATCTAATTCATCGGAAATTAAAAATAGCGCGCCGTCATCAGAGATGTAATCAAGAACTTTATCATTTTCATAAATCAATCTTGCTTTTAAAGGTTTTAAACAAGAGGATTTTAAGATCGCATCCGGCCAGTTTTGCTGCTCTTCGTTCATTTTTTATTTAAAGTTCTTTTATAGCATTTAGAACTGCCCTAATTTTGCTGTCAAAGTTTACAGAAGAAGTTATGTATCCCCCTACTACAAAAACGTTAACTCCGGTTCCTTTAAACGCATTTATTCTTTCAGGGTTTAACCCTCCTGCAACAGATATAATGCTGTTGCCTTTTTCGAGCTTTCTTAGCTTTTCAAGCATTTTATCTGCACCGCTGGATCGCTTTTTTTGCACGTCGATCGGTACATGGAAAGAAAATGCCTTCACTCCGATCTTTTCTAATTCTTTCATTCTTTCTTCTGGATTTTCAAGGTTTATCAGATCAACTTCTAACAGGATTCCGTGTTGTTCTGATTCTTCTTTAGCGCTCTGAATAGTTTCGTTTGACGCGCATCCAAGCACAGTAACTATGTCAGCCCCTGCTTCTGCCGCCATTTTTACTTCTATATCTCCAACGTCTGCTGATTTCATGTCAGCTAATATCAACGCTTCTTTCGTTTCTTTTTTTAATTCTTTTATTATGTCTGTACCGTATCTTTTTATCAGGGGCGTTCCAGCTTCAATAACACTAACATTTAGAGCACCTGCTGTTCGCGCTATATCAAAAGCAACCTTTTTATCGATGATATCAAGCGCTATCTGAAGGTGCTTACCTGAGCTCAGTTTGGAAAAAGCCTTGGCTTCCACGTTCAAATTATATGCCCAGCTTATAAAAACATTAATCATATATTTGTTTAAACATAATTAAAGGGTAAAGTCTTTTGATGTCATATTATTAACGTTTAAAATCGAACAAAAATAAAAATGTAAAAAATATTTTCTAAGTAAAATTTGGAAGTCATCAAAAATAAATATATAAATAAGGCGTTAAAAAACTAAATACAATGGGGAAGAAATTTACTCTGGTTTTAAATAACGAGTACAGGGACTCTGTTTTTTTGATGAGAATAAACGAGCTTGTGGAGAAAGCAGATGGCGTTACAAGAGCTGCTGTAATGATGGGAACAGAAGCAAACAAAGACCTTATGAAAGAAGCTGGCCTTTATACCGAAGAAGCCAGCAAAGCTGGTCCTAACGACCTTGTTATTGTGATAGAAGGAGAAGATGAAGATTTAGTAAAGAAAGCCCTTGAATATGCTAAAAAACTTGTATATAAAACTGAAAAAGAAGAAAAGGAAACGGCTCAAAGTTATTTAAGTATTCGTAGCGCGGTGTCGTTTGAATCTGATATAGATCTCGTTTTAATTTCGACACCAGGCGAATATGCATACAGGGAAGCAATGAGAGCTCTTTTACTTAACAAGCACGTCATGGTGTTCAGCAGCAATGTGCCTTTAGAAAAAGAAAAGGTTTTAAAAAATTATGCAAAGACCAAAAACCTGCTTGTCATGGGACCCGATGCAGGTACAGCAATCATAGGTTCTGTTGGGCTTGGTTTTTTCAATGTTGTTAAAGAAGGTCCTGTAGGCGTTGTTGGCGCTGCAGGTACGGGCATTCAGGTAGTTACCTCATTGTTAGATCTTGCAGGTACTGGTATAACCGCCGCTATAGGTACCGGTTCAAACGATGTAAAAGAAGATATAGGAGGCATAACTTTAAAGACCGGGATAAACATGCTCTCTTCGCACCCGAAAACCAAAGCGATAACCATAATCTCCAAACCTCCTTCTGAAAAGATAGTAAACGAAACAGTTGATGTTTTATCAAAAATAAACAAGCCAGCCGTTATGAATTTTATAGGGTTTAAAGGCAAGGACATAAGCAATACTATAAAATTTGCAGATACTTTAGAGGATGCAGCACGTATATCTTTTAACTTTACTAACAGGGGGGAGTTTAAACTCCCTGAGTGGACATCAGAAACAGAGGTTAAAGAAGCAAAGGACAAGCTAACCAGTAAACAATATTACATAAGAGGTCTCTTTTCAGGAGGAACCATTTGCTATGAAACGCAGTACATAATGAGCAAAAAAGGAATAAAAGCGTATTCAAATTCTCCCTTGGACAAAGATTATGAAATTGGGGGTTTTGATAGCTCAAGAAAAGATACAGTTATAGATATGGGTGCTGAAGAGTTCGTCAGAGGCATACCGCATCCAATGATAGATTTCAGGTTTAGAAAAGAAAGACTTTTAAAAGAAGTTGAAGATAAAGAAGTTGCTGTGATACTTTTCGATATTGTCTTAGGTTACGGAGCAAACATGAACCCTGCGTCAGAGATGGCTGACGCCATAAAAAAGGCTAGATCTTTAAACGACAAGGTTTCTTTTGTCGCTTCTGTGATAGGCACCGAAAACGACCCTCAGGGATTAAAAACTCAGGTAGAACAGTTAAAAGACGTGGGCGTGTTCGTTTATCCTTCTAGCACTAGAGCTACTCAGGTAGCTTTAGAGATAGCAAAAAGGTGATCAGAATGAGCAGCATATTTGAAAAAAAGATAAAAGTTCTGAACGTTGGTCTTGACAGCTTTTACCAGGACCTGATTAAAGAAGGCGCGGAGGCCGTTAAGGTAGAATGGAAACCTCCAGGTGGAGGCGTCCCAAGGCTTTTAAAAGTATTGGAAGCTCTAGAAACAGAAGAAACTGAAGAAGCAAACAAAAAAGCAATAGAAGCTTTTACATCCGCAGATCCAGTTCTTGTAGATATAAAACTGGCAAAAGAAGTAATACCGGGAATTAACAGCAGAACGTTCGGGCACGCAGGCCCTCCCGTATCTTGGGAAAGGATGTCTGGACCTTTAAGAGGTGCTGTAATCGGTGCTGCAATTTATGAAGGTTTAGCGAAGGATGAAAAAGAGGTAGAAGAGCTTGTTAGGTCTGAAAAATTAGGGTTTGTTCCAAACCACGATGTATCTGCTGTGGGGCCCATGGCAGGAGTTATTTCTGAGAACATGCCATTATTCATAGTTAAAAACTCCAAAGGAACTAACGTTGCTTATACAAACTTTAACGAAGGCGTTGGGAAGGTTTTAAGGTATGGCGCTTATTCTAAAGAAGTCATAGACAGGTTAAAGTGGATGAAGGAAGTCCTGTTTCCAATACTTAAAGAAGCTCTGAAATCTCATGGACCTCTGCCGCTAAGGCCAATAATGTCTCAGGCCCTGCAGATGGGTGACGAGCTGCACACGAGAAATAACGCAAGCACTCTTCTCTTTCTAGGCGAAATTGGCCCTTATATTGAGGGCAATGGGTTTGCAAGAAGCGAAGTATCAAAAAGTTACGAATTTATAGCCAAGAACCAGCTCTTCTTTTTAAACCTCGCTATGGCTGCTGGCAAGGTCATGATGGATTCGGCTTCTAACATAAAGGGCAGCACCCTTGTGACTGTATTATCAAGGAACGGTACAGACTTTGGAATAAAGGTTTCTGGGCTTGGCAAAGAGTGGTTTGTAGCTCCAGCACCTGTCCCAAAAACGCTTTTCTTCCCCGGTTTCAAGGAGGGCGATGCAAACCCGGATATAGGAGACAGCGCTATCATGGAAACTAACGGATTCGGCGCTTTTGCATCTGCGGCTTCACCAGCAGTAGCTCAGGTTACAGGAGCTTCGGTAAGTGAAGCGTTAAGGATAACAAGACTTATGTATGAAATAACTATGATCAAAGATAAAAGCTTTCCAATACCTTACATGAATTTTGAAGGCGTTCCAAGAGGAATAGACCTTAGATTGATTTTAGACACAAGTACAGCTCCTTACATAAATACTGGCGTGGCTCATAAATTAGCTGGAATGGGCACAGTCGGATTTGGTATAGTTCAGGCACCTATGTTATGCTTCACAAAGGCTCTTGAAAGGTATGGAGAAGTAATTGGAGCATTATAAAATGTCTTTACTTATAAGGACTGACCTTAAGATGAGCAGGGGTAAGATGGTGGCTCAGGGCGCTCACGCGGCTGTCGCGGCAGCACTCATGTGCAGGGATATGTTGCCAGACGTTTTTTCTGGCTGGTATACACAGGGAGCGGCAAAGATCGCTCTAAAAGTTAATTCTGAATATGAAATGATAGATCTTGTTAGGAAGGCAGAATCTCTTGGTCTCATAACATATATTGTAGAGGACATGGGTTTAACCGAAGTGCCTCCAGGCACCAAAACTGCTGCCGCTATAGGACCAGGACCGGAAAGCAAAATAGATCAGGTAACTGGAAAGCTTAAGTTATTATGATACCCGGGATAAACGCAAAACCTTTAAACGAAATAAGGATAAACGGTAAGATAAAGGTTTATCCAGAAGATTTTGTTGTTGCAGAGATCATAAAGAAAGGGTTGTCTTTTAAAGATGGTAAACATCTTCTCGCGGTTGCAGAAAAAAACAATTTAGAGCACGCATTAGTCAGAAAGATCTTGGGAAACACTGCAAACTATCTTGGCATAAAAGATAAAGAAGCTTTAGCGTATTTTTTCATTTCTTTTAAGAGAGTTAAGGTAGTAATAAAAGATGTACATGGGCTTAAAATAAGAATAGTAGGCAGAACAAAAAGAATGTTGACAAGGAAAGATCTTCTAGGAAATGCATTTAAGATCAAAATAAGGGATTGTGATTGCAAAGACACGGCATTTGATAATTGGAAAAAAATACTGGAAACCTGGACAGCCCCAAATTTTTATGGGGCTCAGAGGTTTTTAAACAACAATCATCTGATAGGTGAAGCTCTGGTAAAAAGGGATTTTAAAAAAGCAGATGAACTCGCGAGAAATTCCGGGTATGAAGGTCTTGTAGCTGTGCCTCTCTGGTTGAAAAGATTCTATGTACAGGCTTATCAATCGTACCTTTTTAATAGAGAAATTTCTAAAGTTCTGAACGGAGAAGTTAAAGGCCAGCCTATAACCATTAATTTTGCTGAAGGTTTTTTTAACGGGAAAGCTGAAGTAGCTTACATTCCTGGTTACGGTTTTAGGGACAAAGGCGATGTTTATTCCAAAGCGTTGGTAGAAGTTGCAAAAGAAGAAGGAATAAAATTTCGCCACTTTTACATAGACGATTTTAAAGAAATAAGTCAAGAAGGTGGCATCAGGCCAGCAAAAATGATCGCGCACAGCGTTAACTTCCGTATTGATGAAAACACAAAAGAAGCAACCGTGAATTTTATACTTTATAAAGGAATGTATGCAACTATAGCTTTAAGGGAACTCCTTTTAAACCATTAATTCAACAAAAACCTCAAACGACATAATTCACGCTATGATTGAATTACTATTTACAAATAAAGCTCCTCAAACTTTACATACGCTCCATCTATAAAATACTTTGCTGACCAGCCATAAGAAGTGGCTCTTCCTTCGTTTTCTTTTAAGATTTCAGCTTTTATTCTCATGTGTACGTATGGGTCTGTATACAAGTAACCAAGGGGTTTTCCTTTTATTGCGATTATTGGATTTGTTACAACAACCGTATTGCCTTTTATAGCGTAAAGAGAAAGCAATCTTGATAAAAACGAAAGTTCGTGAAATATCTGTACTTCATAAAAAGGCAATGACATACCATCCCAGAGAATCGTTTTATATCTTTTGTTAGCTATCAATCTTGAAATTTTTTCAAAAAGGAATTCTGGCTCTGTGGCTTTGAGTACATCAATTCTTCCCATGATTTCGATTTTTATCATGTTATCTTCTACGATCTTTTCCGGTTTAAAAGAGCCCCTGCTATCTATGAATAAAACTATTTCGCCTTCTGACGCTTTTTCCAGTGCAATTGAAATCAGTATCATTTCTTTTTTTGATTTCAAGTCGCCGAAGATTTCTACATAACAATTTTCACATTTTTTCTGCAGAAATTCGTTTGAATATCTCATTTAAGATTCTGTTTTAACGTTCCGCTGTAGATCTTTTAAAAACAATACTACCTTTTTCAAACGTTACCTCATATATATCATTAACCTCAAACTGTATCCCCAGTTGCAGGTATTCGTTCTCTTTTAAAAACAGAACTAACTTTGGAGTCCACAACTCCTTTACTGATTGTATCGGGAATATAGCCTGTAGCTGTGATAAAAAGCTCTTTGTTATTTCATCTCCAGGAAAAGGAATGGTTGAATACTCTGTAAACTCAATAAGCCTTCCAGGTGTTCCTGTTATTGGATCGTTCATGCCAGTTATTCTACTGACTTTTACAAGTACCATGTTGTTATATTATAAAAACCGGTATAAAAAAGCATTCTTTTCTATAGAGTTATTTTTTCAACAAAACATTTTTTAAAATAGCTTTACTGATTTAGTTCAAAGTAAACTGGATGCGATAAAAATCTGTGATTTTAGCTGGTTTCACGAATCGTTTCTAGTAAAGACATCATGTTCCAGATTAAAACCCTTACATGCGAAGGTATATTTGGATCTTGGGATATTTCCTCCAGGACGCTTACTGTGTTGGCTGCCCTTATTGCAGGACTTACGCTGTTGTCCTGTAATTGATCTAGAGTTTCTTTTAACATATTCCTTAAACTTCGTGGAATACCCTTATTAGCTAACAAAGGCGTAAGCTGCTGAATAACCTGTTCGATCTTCTTTTCGTTTTCTAACTTGTTTGATGCAGACATATTTCCAAATTTTTAGATTTAATATATTAACATTATGTTAATCCTTCCGAATATAAATTCAGTAAAATACCAAAAATAAATCTCTTAGTTAAATCGTTTGCATTTTTAAGAAAATTTTTAAAGTAGACTTTGATATATCTACGTTATGAAACTCACAAATGCGCTTCTTTTGATCGCGATGGTAAGTTTTTTCGGAACAGTAAACACAGCAACAGCATCTTCACAGAATTCTCCTGTTTTTGTTGTTTATTCGTTCTGGGGGACACAGCAATCTCCCGTACTAGCATACCCAGGAGCTTCAGACCTGCCATTGACTGTGCAGATAACATATCTGGGGCCTTTAACGCTATATGATGTTAACATTACCTATTCACCTGCATTTCCATTAAGCTCGATCCCTGGTCAGGGGAACCTAACGGTTTTCCTTCCTGAATTAAACCCAGGGCAGGAGCTAAACCTTGCAGGATTTTTTAACATAAGCGAACAGGCAAAGAACATGGTTTACAATCAAACCATCAAAATAAGCTATAAAATTTTGGTTCAGGTACCGCAAATTGGAGAAGAATTTTTCTCAGAAAATGAAAACGTTTCGTTTAAAGTTCCCATAATCGGCAGTTATAATATAAAGCTTGCTGGATTTAAAACAGTACCCATAGCGCTTTACTCTGGCATGTATGCGGGTGGAATAACTGTATACTTGACAAATAACGGAAACATCATAGCAAAAGACATCAACGTTACAGCAACGTTTGAGAAACCTCTTGAACCCCTTAATCCATCTTCAAACACTGTGTTTATATCTTATTTACCTCCTGGAAACGTCGTAAACTTTACTTTTCCTTTTGTGATAAATTATCAAACCCAAACGCCAACAGCTATAAACGCTACAGTCGTGCTGAATATAAAGACTCCAGTGAATTCCTACAACATTAGCCTGCCTGTTCAGGTAAAGCCAGCTGCATATTTTCATTTAAGCGGAAGTTCCTATGCCAGAATGACCCCTGGAGCAACCGATGAATATGTTAACATCAACATAACGAACATAGGCGGCTATGACGCAAAATTTGTTACTGTAACTTTATTGTACAATCCTGTATTCAGTCCTTATTCTCCATCAAGCGAAAACCCAATCATTGGCGCATCCTCGATAAACGAAACCTTCTACAGCATCGCAGAAGGCCAGACATTTACAGTAAGCTATGTTGTAAACGTAGCTTCGGGCATAAAACCATCGACTTACTATCTTCCATTGCTCATAAGCTGGAGGCAGCCTCCAACAATGCAAACCATGTACCAGGTAATAGACGTTCCTATCAATGTTACTTCTTTCAGTCTATTTGATGGCTTTCAAGGCGATATACTTTATATAACTGCGGGAATTGTGTTGTTTGTACTGATTATAATGGCTGTATACGGAGTAAGGAGGAAGTAAAATGAACTCCGGAAGGGGAGGACCATATGCTACATTAATTGTGTTAACTCTCGTTTCGCTTTTAACGATGTACGTGGAAGCCATGGTTATACCTTCCCTTCCAAAAATTGAAAGCGTTCTATCAGCATCAAGTGAACAGGCTGCATGGATAGTATCATCTTACCTTGTAGTCGGCGCAGCTGTCGCTCCTCTTTTTGGAAAACTGGGAGATGTTTATGGGAAAAAGAAGCTTTATCTTGCGTCTCTTTTGGTTTATACTTTAGCCGTCCTGCTGGCTGGTTTTTCTCCAAATGTATACTATCTCATAGCTGTTAGGGCTGTGCAGGGATTTGGTTTTTCGCTTTTTCCTTTAAGCTTAGCAATAGTTACTGACATATTTCCAAAGGAAAAGGTGGCTCTGGCACAGGGAATCATAAGCGCTATGGTCGCAATAGGAATGACTATAGGCATGATAGCAGGGGCCTATATAGAGGAGTATTTTGGCTGGAGAATGATGTTTCATATTGGGTTTGTATTTGCCGCGCTCATGCTCTTTTTTGCATACATTGTGATAGGAGGCGTAGCTCCACCGCATAAGGAAAAAGTGGATTACTTAAGTACTGTAATTCTGTCTTCAGGTACTGCCCTAATTTTAATTTATTTAACGGAAACACCATACCGAGGATGGTTGAGCTTTGAACAGCTGATTCTGCTCTTTCTAGGTATGTTACTTTTTTCTGGTTACCTGTTTTATGCTTCAAAAGCCTCTAACCCACTTATTTCTTTAAGCCTGTTAAAAAAGAGGAACGTACTTGTTGCAAACCTTTCAGGGTTTCTTTCAGGAGTAGCCATGTTCACCCTTTTTCTTGGAGTTATATACTATTCAGAAGAACTACCTCCTTATGGTTTGGGACTCTCGGTATTGAGCGCTGCTCTTACCCTTTTTCCGGCCACACTGGCCATGATTTTTATAGCACCACTCGCAGGTTCTGCAACATCAACCATCGGGCCTAAATACGTCCTGATTTATGGGAGTCTGGTATCCATGATAGGATTTTGGCTCATGATTAACTATAGAGCAACCCCTCTGCAACTGGTAATCGATTCTTTTATTGCAGGCGTGGGTGTTGTATCGATAATGATACCCATGGTTAACATGATTGCCGTTTCTATGCCGCCCGAAAATGTAGCTGTTGGGCTTGGGTTCAATACAATGGTAAGATTTTTGGGATCTTCCGTAGGTCCAGTGCTTGCAGCAACCTTTATGACCGACTATAAGTACTATGTGGTTTATGGGACAACGGCTGCAGCTTTTAAAGAAATTTTCAGCGAAGCAGGAACTTTAGCTTTTAATTATGTATTCCTAACAGGACTGATTTTTAGCTTTTTGACTTTGATCGTTGCTTTCTTTGCTAATAATTATAAAAGCGAACACCTTTCTGTTTCAGTACCTGCTTAAAACACATAATACAATCATACTTTTTTCAAGTTTAGCATAACATCTTAAATAAGTTCATCTATCATTATAGAGTTGTGCTGCCTGCATCTC
>ERZ1669250.626-NODE-626-length-14805-cov-5.386644_pt1 | contig 14805 bp, 12 predicted proteins | sample MGYA00579295_ERZ1669250 | MGnify/ENA primary metagenome ERZ1669250 (study PRJEB41166, sample SAMN08046056) | hot springs metagenome | biome: hot spring; feature: acid hot spring; material: thermophilic sediment; isolation source: thermophilic sediment from acid...
CTTCGGGCTGCCTTAACCTGGCTGACCTCTCTATTTCAACAGATGTGGCTTCGTCAACCTTCTTTAAATAAACTAAACTCCTTGCAATATTCTTTTGTAAACCGGCAGAAACAAGATCCTTTACAAGTTCTTCATCTTTTTCGTCAAATTCCACCATTCCAATTCACCTTAAATATATAATAACTAATAATATATAAACCTTTCTAATAAGATATATAAATAAATTTAAAAAATTTTAAATATCTATTTTCATCCCTAGTTTTTCAGCCATTTCCTTGTACCTGTTTCTAATTGTAACTTCAGTAACGCCTGCAACCTCCGCTATTTCCCTTTGTGTTCTCCTTTCATTCTCCATTACCGATGCTATGTATATGGCTGCGGCAACAAGGCCCGTGGGCCCTCTACCTGAAGATAAACCTCTTTCTTCAGCCAGTTTTATTATTTCCATAGTTCTGTTTTTAACGCTAGGTGACAGATTGAGTTTTGCACAGAACCTGTCAACATAGTCCTCAGGCTTGGATGGGAACAGGTTTAATTTCAGTGTTCTTGACATGATCCTGAATATTCTTCCTATGTCCTTTTTCTTTATCCTTGTAATTGATGCAATTTCCTCAAGTGTCCTGGGTATATTTAACTGTCTGCATGCAGCATATATACTTGCAGCAACAACCCCTTCTATGCTTCTTCCCCTTATCATGTTTTCCCTCACAGCTTTCCTGTAAACCACAGCCGCCGCCTCTCTTACCTCTTTTGAAAGATTGAGATTACTCGCCATTCTCTCAAGTTCTTGCAATGCCTGGGAAAGATTTCTTTCGGCAGCATTGGACACTTTTATTCTTCTCTGCCATTTCCTGAGCCTGTAAAGCTGTGACCTGTTCCTTGTTGGAATATTTTTTCCATATGAATCCTTGTTCTTCCACGAAATTTCAGTTGATAATCCCTTATCATGTATTGTATATGTCATGGGGGCCCCTGTTCTTACCCTCTCTTCTTTCTGTTCAGCATCAAATGCTCTCCAGTCTGGTCCCTGATCTATGTATCCTTCATCAATGACGAATCCGCAGTCCAAACATGTCATTTCTCCTCTCTCATAATCCCTAGCCAGATGTTTTGAACCACATTTAGGACATTTATCTATTTCTTCTATCCAGTTCCTTTTGTCCTTTTTTTCCTTCTTTTCCTCTTCCGTCATTTTTACCACCTTTTGTAAAGAGATACCCTTTCACATCCTTTCCTCTCAGCAATTTAACTCTAAAATACGGTGAATTCACAGGTCCAAAAATGTTAATCACACGCCCAACTATGTTTCCATTAGAATCGTAAATTTCTTCTCCAATCTCCGGAACTCTGAAGGATTTTGCTATCAACATGTTTCCTCTTATAGCAATGACCTTGCCTATCTTGCTGGCAAGTTCAATCATATAGATTAAATACTTATATAGTATTTAAATTTTACGAAAACTTAATAAATTTATATTTGAAACTGAAAATAAAAATAATAAAATTTTTATTTTAAAAAAAGATATCGATTTACTTTAATAGATTATTTTCATATTTAAATATATTTTTCATTAAAATATTTTATCAGATATTCCGGATTGTATGATTCATTAAATGATTTTTTTAGCAATTCTTTGGGTTCATAAAGTGATCCATAAATGTGTATTTTTTCATTAAGAAATCTGATTATTGGGATGAAATTTCCATTTCTGATATTTTTATCCATTTCCGCTATTTTATATTTTATTATTGCGGCGATAATGTTACCCAGTGTATATGTGGGGAAATACCCGAAACTTCCCTGGGACCAGTGAATGTCCTGCAATATACCCTCTTTAAAATTCCTTGGTTTTATTCCCAGATAATTTTCCATCATGGAGTTCCATATTTCGGGTAGTTCTTTCACCTCATATTTATTTTCCATAAGATTTTTTTCAATTTCATATCTGATTGCAATATGAATATTGTAGGTTAATTCATCAGCATCTATCCTTACAGGTGTTCTTCCGACGCTGTTGAAATAATAATAAATATCATCTGAATCATATTTTTTCATTAATGGAATATTTTTTTTCAATACAGGATAAATAAACTCTGTGAATTCCCTGCTCTTTCCAATAAAATTTTCAAAGAACCTAGATTGTGATTCATCAAATCCATAAGATGCGGATGAGTATAATGGTGTACAGCCAAATTCTCTGTTTATGTTCAGTAAATATATCGCATGACCCATTTCATGTATTGTAGCAAAAAGAGACTTTTTAAAATCTATGCCTTCAAACCTTGTTGTTATTCTGACATCATCTGGGGATATGTTTATCGTGAACGGATGAACGGATTCGTCTATCCTGAACCTTTTATCAGATATATCAAATTTATTCTGCAATTCCCTAAATATATTTATCAGCCATTCTTTCCTGTATCTTTCATAATTTAATCCTGAATTTTTTCCATATCCCCTTTCAATCGCCCTTTCAACAAGTCCTTTTGATTCCATTTTTATGTAATTGAAAATCTTGTCACCATCATCTACGGTAAATCCTTCCTCAAAAATATCTATAAGGGCGTCGTATGGATGTTTTTCATAGCCCAAATAGTCTGCAATTTTCCTTTCAAGATCAACAATCTTTTCAAGGTAAGGTTCAAACATCTTAAAATTGTTTCTTTTTCTGGCGATCTTCCAGATATCCTCAGAAATTGTGGTTACCTTTATAAATTCCCTGTGAATTTCATCAGGTATTGATGAATAATAATGAATCTGTTTTTTCAATATCCTCACAACAGCCTTTGAAAAATCATTATCAATATTTTCATCATGAAGCCTGTCCAGTTTTTCATTTAAATTCATATACAATTTTTTCTGGTAAGTTTCAAGGTTTGAAAGAACCTCTGATCTTTCTTCGATTCCGGCCATGGGCATTATGGTTTCCATGTCCCATAACATCAGTCTCTTACCATGGTTCAGAGCTTCAATTATTTTGTAATCGGACAATATTTCACTTATGGAATACAACTGATTCACCCTGTATTTTTAATACGAACTTTATATTAAACAATTCGATATTTCTTTCAGGTTCATCTTTTTATTTGAAAATATCACATGAGGCATTGTAACATATTCATCTATTATCGGTTTGAATTCCATCTTTTCAATTATATCCATGTCTATATCTATTCCAGGTGCAATTTCCAGTATTTTTAGCCCTTTTTCTGTTAGAATGAATACCGCCCTTTCAGTTATGTATAAAACTTCTCTGTTGTTCTTCACTGCATATTCACCAGAAAAGAATATTTTTTTAACTGAATTTACAAATTTTATTATGTTTCCATCCTTTTTTATTATGAGCCTGTTATCATGAACACCTATGTCCCTGATGCCCCCTGTAAAACCCCCTGCAAAATAAATCCTCTTTATACCGCTTGAAATATCCGGAAACCCTCCCGGACCCGGTATCCTATTACCGGTATATGACGGGTTCACATTTCCATTTTTATCTACTTCTAGGAATCCAAGTGATGTCAGATCAGCAATCCCGCCTTCATAGACTATGAATTGGTCCGCCTGCTGGATTATAGAATACGGTCCATAAGATAATCCAAAATCATTTCCACTAAGTGCTACACCGCCCCATGGCCCAGATTCTACAGTCGTGTGGATGCATCCTGAAATCCCTTCCTCGGCAAGAACAGCCGATATTTCAGTAGGTAAACCAGTTCCAAAATTTACAACTATGTCCCTCTTCTCTCTGCCAATTAATTTTGCTATTTCGTAAGCAACCCTCCTTTTTATTACAAATCTTTCATCCATTTCTCTGTTTTGCATTTTAATTTTAATTTCATTCGGTATGCTCTGTCCTGAAATCATAGGATCATAATATATTGTTGATCCCTGAGGTGAATATTCCCTTGGGGCTGGAATAACATAATCAACAAGTGGGCCAGGAACGTGAATATCTTTTGGAGATCTGCTTCTTGTTGAAACCAGATATTTGACCTGAGCAAATACCTTCCCCGGAGGATTGGATTTGGTTGCAAATATTACTGGAAGGGTTGCTCCGAAAATCCCCTCCTCTTCCATTGATAGATTTCCATCCAGATCGGATGATGTTGCCCTGACAAATGAAAATTCTGGCTTTGGAGCTCTGTAAAGAAGGAATTCTTCACCATCAATTCTTATAAGATCAGCCCTGCATCTCTTAATGTTCATTGCCTTTTCATTAACTGCAGAATTATCATATCTTGGATCATGAAATGTCCCAAGACCTACCTTTGTAATAACACCAGGCCTGCCCGCTCCCAATTCCCTGAAAAGGGATGTTGTGATACCAATGCTGAAGCTATATATTTCCATTGTATTATTGATTGCGAGTTTCTGAAGATATTCCGATCTATAAAGGTATGGAATAAGCATGCCTGAGATGAAGTCAGTCCAGTTATTTTCATAAACTTCTTTCATAATTATGTCCAGACCAGATCCAGGAACACCGGGAAATGAATCAGCCTCAAGAAATATGTTTTTTGGTTTTTTGTATTTCCTGTAAGATTCTATCAGTGAATACATTATGTACAAAGGCGTTACGGAGTTGTTGAATCCTGATATTGCAATTACACTTTTGTCCGGAATATTAGATAAAATTTCAATCAAATTTTCCATGTTTTCAATGATTTTATTGTTTATTCCCATTTTTACCGTACACCTCCTTCAATTTTTCATGTAAAGAATTCAGCGTATTTTTTTCTATACTTTCCCTTATTTTTTCCATTAGATCCATCATGAAATAAATGTTATGTAAAGTAAGGAGATATAACCCTAAAATTTCATTTTCTTTGAAGAGATGGTGTATGTATGAAATATTATAATTATTGCATGTCATGCATGAACATTCATCATCAAGCTTCCCAAAATTTTCCTTTAAAACATTTTTTCTCAGATTTATGGGACCTTTCCATGTTAGGGCAAGTCCATGCCTTGCATTTCTTGTCGGGAAAACGGAATCAAAAATGTCTATCCCCATCAAAACACCTTCAATTATATCAAGAGGTGAACCCAAGCCCATAAAATATCTTGGTTTTTTCTCGGGCATGAGATCAAGCGTGTATCCTAGAATATCCATCATAACATCTTTTGGTTCACCCATCGATAAACCACCAACAGCAAAACCTTCAAAATCAATATCCGTTATTTCAGAAGCGCTTATCTCTCTTAAATCCCTGAAAGTTCCTCCCTGAACAATCCCGAACGCTATACCACTTCTTTTTTCCCTGAATATCTTTGACCATCTTGTTGTCAGCTTAACCGCCTCATACATCCTTCTTTTGCTCTTTCCATAAGGCAGAACATAATCAAGGGACATGGCTATATCCGAACCGATTGAATTCTGTATTTCGGCCGACAGTTCCGGTGTATATAATAACTTATTTCCGGATACGGGTTCTCTGAAAATTATGCCGTTTTCCCTTATACCAGCATAAAAATCTTCGTTTGACATCTGGAAACCACCACTGTCGGTGAAAATCGATCCATAAAACTTTATGAATTCATGTATACCACCAAATTTTTTTATTACATCTATTCCTGGCCTTACATAAATATGAAATGCATTTGATATTATCATCTCTATCCTGAGTTTTTTAAAATCCCAAGAAGGAATAGTTTTAATCGTTCCCTTTGTTGCCACAGGCATAAATACAGGCGTGTTCACAGATCCATGTGGTGTGTACAGAAATCCTCTTCTGGCCTTCCCCGATGTTGCATCTATTTTAAATATTTCAGACATAATGGATCATCAGGCAGCCTGCATAATCATTGTAATATATTATCATATAGTATATCCCCTGGTTTTTCATTTCAACTGTTATATTTACAGTATCATTTGGATTTACCATTATTTCTGCAGTATTGTTCATCACAATTCTGTTTATTATTATTGATGCATTTTCCATTGGCCATATTTTCATAATAACAGATGAATTGCCTGTGTAAGTAAATGATTCATTTATAATTGACTGGTTTACATAGTATTGAGGATTATTCCACACAATATTATCTGTTTGATTGAATACATTCACTGATAGATTGTAATAACCCTTAATGCCTTCAAGAACGGTTGTAAATATAAATGATACAGTATAATTGCCAGGTCTGGTCTGGTTGTCAATCCATATCTTATAAAATACAGCCTTATGCGAATTGACGCTCAGATTACCTATGAATTTATCATATTCCACATTCAGAGGTGACAATGCTTTTACAGTAATATTTTCCATTTTATCCCCCGTGTTTACTATGTTAATTTTACCCGAATAATTTTCCAGACAATTATTTACTAGTGGAACATGCATTAATGGGGTTGTTATGAGAATATTTTCGTTCAATTGAATTTCAGATATGGGGATAGGAACAAATGTTACGCCTATCAAAAGTATGGCAATTATTCCAATTACATAACTCCCCTTTCCTATCCTCGAAATATCATTCAGTGAAGGTGGATGGTTCAGTCCAAGAATCAAGATGAAAAGTGCAAATATCAACCATCCAAGGTAGAAGAAACCTACAATCAGAAGAAATATAAAGAATGCATAGCTCAAATATTTCGATCTATTTCCCAACAGGGCCCTGGCAATATGTCCTCCATCGAGTTGACCCACAGGTAATAAATTTATTGCAGTGACGACGAAACCTACCCATGCCGCAAATGCCATGGGAAACATGTATGATGTTGTGGGCACAAATAAATTTATTATATTATATATCAGAGGAGGATAGATCTGCGTTCTTATTAGAGAATCTGTTATTGTTGGATGCATAATTGTTCCAAGGTAATTTCCAAATATTGCGATTGGTATGGCAACCAAAAAACCCACTATTGGTCCGGATGCACCTATTTCAAGAAGTGCTTTTCTATCGGGAATTGGTTCTCTCAGAGATATGAATGCCCCCAGGGTGCCTATTATTGAAGGCGCTGGAAGGAAAAAAGGAAGGGATGCCCTTACCCCATTTTTTCTGGCCGCGAAGTAATGGCCCAGTTCATGTAATCCAAGAATTGCCATCAACGGCAATGCAAAAAACAGGGCACCACCTAAAATAGATTCAATGCTCAACCATGGTTCATTGAAGTATCCTGCATAGTTCATTGCCCCTGCCATGATAGTGGAGATCATAGTAATTATCAATAAAATAACATTAACATAAATGGGCATGGTTTTCTGTCGGGGAAATGGAATAATTCTCAAAACATATTCATTTTTTTCTTCCATCATTGTGGGAAGATATCCAATCCTCTTTAGTTCCTGCCACAGTTTTCTGAAACTATCCAAATTTTCACTATCTGATGAATATGGAACAATTTTATATTCCATAAATTCCGGGGTAAGCCTTGCCTCATAAACAGAAAAATATTTTCTAACGATGAGATCAATTTCATGGATATCAATCATTCTTTGACCTCCAGTCTGGATAAAAGATCCTTAATATCCATATTTTCAATTATCTTGATAACACCTGCATCCTTATATTTTACATCCTCCGGAATCCTTATTTTGCCAGAATCCACTATTCCTATTATATTATCGGATTTCAGTAAAGCATCAACATTCATTTCCTTCAGGTATTTTGCTATGATGAAAAGCATATCCTTTTCAACTTCTCCATAAGATATTTTTCCATTCTTAATATCCATCTTTTTATTTTTAATTTCCTCTACCAATAATCTTGAAAGTTTTTCCTGCATTCTTTCCTTATATTTATTAAGCTCCTTCCATTCTTCAAAGAACCTCTGTATGGTCTTTGGCAATTTTTCATTCTCAACTTTTAATATGGCTGATGATTCCCTCAAAATATTTTCCATTCTGTGTATTTCTTCAAGTCCACCCATCCATGATGTGAATATGATTCTTGAAACTCCATCCTGTATCTTTTCTTCTTTTATTATCTTCAGAAATCCGATTTCTCCCGTATTTTTAACATGAGTGCCACCACACCCCTCAGCATCATAATCACCTACCTTAACAACCCTTATCTTTTCTCCTGGAGGAATACCCCCTTCATAAAGTCTGAAACCGTAGAGCTTTTCAGCCTCGTTTCTATCAAGCCATTCAGCTTTTACAGGAACACAATCAGTAATTATTTTCAATGCTTCTTTTTCTATATTTTTCAGTTCTTCATCTGTTATTTTTTTATAATGGGTTATGTCAAGCCTAGAATAAAGTACATCCTTCTGTGCACCGGCCTGCCATACATGTTTGCCTAGAACCTTTCTGCAGCTGTGCAATAAAATGTGTGTGGCAGTATGATTTCTCATCAACCTGGACCTTCTATCCCAGTCAATTATTCCATGTACTTTGCCAGTTTCTGGTTTCCCTTCCACATAATGGTATATAACATTTTTTACCTTCTGAACATCCTTTACATAGTATTCTTTTCCATTCTGAATGATATATCCATGATCTGCGGGCTGTCCTCCTCCTTCAGGATAGAATGCAGTTCTGTCAAGAATTACAAAATCTTCCCCAACATATATTATTTCTGCATCAAATTCGTTCATGTCTTGATCTTCATAATAAAGGGGTCTTGTGGGGGGTAAATCAACCTTGATTTGCTCTTCCTTTTCTTTTTCAAGAGCCTTTTCATGCCTAGATGCAACAATTGACCTAAAATTTTCCGGAACATTTACAGTTATGCCTTTCTCTTTCGCCCTTTCTGCCACAAATTCAGGCAGAATTCCATATGAATCATAAAGATAAATAAGCGTGTTCAGATCTATATTTTTTTTCTGAATATATTTTTCTATAATATTCATGGATTTCTGAATATTTTCTCTGTATCTCTCATATTCAACATTTACCATATCCATTATGACCGGAAACATTTCTTCATCGAGCATTGGCCTGAAAAATTCCATTTCCATTTCAAAAATATTCTTCATATTTTTACTCAGACCTGTCTCTTCCAGAACCCTGAAGAGTCTTCTCAAAATAAGTCTTGCAAGGTATCCGGATTTCACGTTTGAAGGAACCGCTCCATCATTAAGCATGAAAATAGCTGTCCTCACATGATCCACAATCATGTCAATTTTTCTTATATAATTAAGAAATTCGATGTATGATGAATCCAAATTCAAATCATTTATGATTTTATTGGCTTTTTCAATCAAAAAATTTTCACTTTTGTTTTCTATTGAAACAAACCTTTTCATGAAATCCTCATATTTTTCAGGAAAATTCATGTTTGAAAATCTCATGATCCTTTTAATAAAATCACCATAGACTGCATCAAATATTGACGGTGAACCCTTAGATACCCAGACAAACCTTTCCAGACCATATCCCGTGTCAACAACTTTGATATCCATCCTTCTAAATCTTATGCCATTCAGAACAATGTTTCCATCAGGATCTTCAATGAATTCCATGAAAACAAGAGTTGCAAGCTCAATTCCTCCTACGATGACCTCGAATGCATACCCTCCATTTCCTCCCCCTGTCCAAGGGTTTTCTTTAAGCGTTATATATTTTCTTTCAATCCCGAGACTCTCAAGAAATGTTATTGCATAATTAACAGTTTCATTTTTCCAGTATACATATTTATCAGGATAATTGAAGGCGTGATGTGCCATCATTATGAAACTTGTTAGATGTCTACCGGTCCTGCCCACATCATCTATATCTACAAGCCTGATGCATGGCTGGGCCACTACCAGGGGATTTGATGGAGGTGGGACTTCCCCCGATGTAACATGCGGCTGAAAATCATATATTGAAGCATTGACCAGAAATACATCTTTTCTCCACTTTGCAACTACCGGATATCTTTCAACTTCTCCATGATTTCTTTCCTTGAAAAAATCCACAAATCTTTTCTTCATCTCATAAAAATCCAATTCTACATTCATCAGTTTCTCATCAAGAAATATGTAAGGATCACAGGGAAATTCTCCGCATGTTTCTCTTTTGGGATCAGCAGTCCAGAACACCGATCCACATTTTACGCATTTTTTCTTAACAAACCCCTTTTCATGCAGAATATCAACATCTAAAGGATCATCTGACATTGATAATCTTAATTCCAGAAGGGTTCATAAATATTTGTGAAATCGTAAAAAAAATTTATTAATTTCTAAAGATTTAATATTATCATGATTTCATTGAAAAAACTCATCATAATTATTGTAGTTGTAATTTTTGTCCTCGCATTTGCAATGTATGAGGTTATGTTTTATAATTTTCAGAATACAAAGTATTGGGGGAATTCGCCACAGCAGCCGTATGTTCCGATTAATAATTCAATAGTCAATCTTTCGACTGTCGAGAAAATATACAATAATTATGATATTAAGAATGGGACTTATAAAGTATACAATGTTTCAACATCCAATTATCTTAAGATGTATTTTGAGCAGACATATTTCTATCCATACAAATCTTTCTTAGAAGTATATTATCAGGAAATGGATTCTCCTTCACAGGCATATTTCCCTTTCATACACACAATTTTACCCAATTCAACGTACGGGAATTATAAGGTATTCCAGTACAGGGAGGCAAATTTACCTCATTTTCATGAAGCAATAATATTCATTTACTATTACAATTATTTCATAAATATTACAGGGACATATTATTTTGAAAACGTCTCTGAATTGCAACAGGTAGCATTTGCCCAGATGGATTTAATGCTATCGTGAATCAAAAATATTTTAAATTAATTTTTTGATCATATTCACAAAATGTTAATTCGTCTTTACGATATTTTTGATTATGGGAAAATGTATATAATAAAAAACCCTGACGCATTTCCATCCGAGAGGTTACTGGTTGAATCACAGCTCGCAGGAATGAACGATTATTTAATAATGGGGAATTATACACCCACAGATCTTAGATCATCTTACAATATGATCAAAAAATTCAAAAATAATATAAAAATCACGGTGAGAAGGGGGTTCACATTTTACCAGATAATCGAAATTTTAAAGGAATTGAAAAATAAGTATGACTTATTGATCTATTATTTTGATCCCATTTCATATTCAGATTTGAGAAATGATGAAAAGTTTTCCCTCATTTCCGGAATTGTGAATGGAATGCTGGAATATACAAGCGAAAACAATTCAATAACGTTATTCTTTTCCTCTTATTCATTTCCTTTTTTGGCAAGGTTTCCTTATATACTGACTGAAAAGCACCAGAATGGGTATACAATAAAATATGGTGACAGAATATATCACTTCTATTATATACCTGGGCAGCTATCCATTTTTGATTTTGATGGTGAATGAGGTGGTGATATCATGGGAAGGAACATTTCAACAATGAGACAGGAAATAAATGCCATCATAGAGAGATGGCAATCTTTCATGAAGGCCATGCATGCGGAAGACAAACAGTATATGGAAAAGATAATCGAGAAGGCAAAGAGGCATACTGCGGAATCCTCATATTCCCTCGAAGATCCACTTGAAGCTGTAATATTATCTGTGCTTATTGAAATGGAAAGAGAATTAATGGAACTTGAAAAGAAATGCTCGTCTCAGTAGAAGTTCAGAAAAAAGCTCATCTTTTTTTAAGGGAAAACGGGAGGGTAAGGAGCATTTCCGAAGAATACTTCCCTGAAATATTGTTGTATGATGAAAAGGGTATTTCTGAAAAGGTTCTGGAATTCGATTATCCTGGTATACTGGAAAAGGGGAGAAAAAAATTCAGGACAATTTTTGGTGAATATGATGGATATTACATTAAAACGTATTCACAATCATTTTTCAAATTATCAAGCATGGTGGAAAGATATTTCAATTATTATCTTGTGGATTTTTACAATGTTGATATAAGGTTACCGCTTAGATATATCTCTGAAAAGAATTTTAACTATTATGATTACAAAAATGGGATACCGGATTTCAGTGGAATTGAAATAATGAATTTCAAAAGACATACCAATTATTATGAATACAGTGGCAGGGAATATTATTTTAATGATTATTTGAAGTTAATGGATACGGTTATAGATGAAGATCCCGACATAATAATAATGGAAGGAGCGGATTCCATCATCCCGGACTGGATATATGAATCCAATAAAAAAGGTTATGATTTCTATCTGGGAAGAATGCCAGGATGGAATGTGATAAGGGAAAAGGAATATTTTTCCTATGGCTATACCTACCATAAGGAAATGACATATATACCCAGGGGAAGATCATTGATAGATCCTCAGACAAGTTTCATTTATTCTGAAGGAGGTTTATTCGGTGTTCTGGCCTCATCTGCAATATCCTCCCTCGATCCTTCATATGCTTCTAGATCTACGCCTGGAACACTGATATCAAGCCTGGAAGTATCAAAAGCACTGAGAAATGGATTATCTGTACCATATCATAAATCGCATCCTGAGAGGGAAAAGAATATCGAAACTTTAATAAAGGCAGACAGGGGTGGCCTGGTCTACCAGGTCAGGCCAGGGTTATACTGGAATGTTTCTGAACTGGATTTTACATCGATGTATCCATCAATAATAGTGAAAAAGAATTTATCTCTTGAAACGGTGAATGGAAAATGCAAAAGTTATGAAACCGTCCCCGAACTTGGATATAATGTATGTATTGATAAAAAAGGTTTTCTTTCGTATGCCCTTGAAGATTTTCTGAATCTGAGAATAGGTATCAAAAGACTGAAAAAGAACATGAAAAGCATGGAAGGCGTGGATAAAGCATTTAAATGGATGCTTGTAACATCTTTTGGATATACGGGATACAGAAATGCTAAATTCGGTAGCATAGAGGTTCATGAAAGTATCAATGCATATGCACGAGAATTTTTATTAAGGGCCAAAGAGATAGTGGAAAAATATGGTTTCAATGTAATTTCAATGATAGTGGATTCCCTCTGGGTTTCTGGACTTGTTGATTCCAGCATTATAGAGGAAATAGAGAGGGTGACCGACCTGCCGATAGAATTATCCGACAAATATTACTGGATAAAAATTCTGCCTATGAAGGGGGACATTTCCTTAGGAATCCCGGGGCGATATGTAGCCAGGGGTATGGATGGAAATTACAAGATAAGGGGTATAATGCTCAGAAGGCATGATACTCCGGAAATTGTAAAGGAATTTCAGAATGAAGCACTTGAGATATTGAAAAATGTTAAGGTCCCTGCAGATACAGAGAAATATGACATTAAAAAAATTTTCATTGAATACAAGGAAAAGATTGAGACAAGGGATGTTGAAATAAAAAAACTGTTAATTGAAAAGCGTGTCAATAGATATCCATGGGAATATACATCAACAAACCCTTCCAAACAGGTACTGGAAGAATTTTATGGAAAAAATGTCATCTACAGGCCATCAGAAAAGATCAGATACATAATATATTCTGAAAAGCCTCTAAAGGCAGCATCCGAGGGTTCAGATGTAGATTATTCAATTTCATACTATCTCAAAATTTTACGGGCGGCATACGATGAAATAAGACTTATCTGATTGAAAAAGGTATTATAGAAAATATTTTTTCATATATTATGGATATTGAAAAAGAAGTATGTTGCTGGGAAGAAATTCTTGAAGTTTCAAAATCTATTTATGAATTTTCTGAAATAGGTTCAAGGGAATATAAATCATCAAATTTACTGGTACAAAAATTGAAGAATTATGGATTCTCCGTTATTAAGCCATACATGAACATGGAAACGGCATTCAGGGCAGAGTATGGGAATGGGCAGTATTCTGTTGGAATACTGGCTGAGTACGATGCCCTTCCAAACGGGCATTCATGTGGCCACAATCTCATAGGTGCATGGGCATTTGGTGTAGCAATAAATCTCTCAAAGAAATTGAAGGATGCAAAAATTGTGGTTTTTGGCACACCTTCAGAGGAGGGTATAGGTGAATATGCTGGAAGCAAGGTGATAATGGTTGAAAAAGGAGCATTCAATGATATTGATTTTGTCATAGGCATGCATCCTGACGATTCGTGGAATTTAGGTGCAGTTACCCTGGCTGATGTAACATCAAAGGTCACATTCTATGGAAAATCATCACATATGGCAGATTCTCCCGAAAAAGGAATAAATGCACTTGATGCTGCGGTTTCATCCTATATAAACATAAATATGTTTCGTGACAGTGTTAATATAAAAAATCATCTTGTCATTGGTATGATATTCAGGGAATGTGGTGTTGCAACAAACATTGTACCGGAAAAGGCAGTAATGGAAATAGATATGCGTTCAACATCGGGTGAATTTCTGAAAGATTTTGAAAAAAAAGTTGAAAATTTGGTAGTCAGTATTTCCAAAGGATTCCTTACAAGGGCTGTTTATGAAAGAATAACGCCATTTTATGATAATTATGTTAACAGCACAACAATCAATGATTATCTAGAGAATGAACTTAAAAAATTGAATATAACCCCGAGACGAATCGATCTGGAAAACATCATTCCCTCAGGTTCAACGGATGAAGCAAATGTTAGCAGGGTTGTACCAACAGGACATATTGATATCAAGATAGGTTATCCCGGAATTCCTGGTCATAGTGACGATTTCAGGGAGGCTTCAAGCCCTGATAAAGCATATAAAAGTCTGATGATCGGGATTTATTCATCATATAATGCAATACTGAATATATTCAGGGACAATGCAATAAAAAAAATAAAGGAAGAATTTCAAAAAATTAAAGATAAGTAAGGGATCTGGGGAATCTTTAAATCTCAACGCTTCAGCAATGATATACCTGACTTACCCCAAAAGAAAGATTTATAGAAAAGTTAGGGGTTTGGGGGAAGCAGTAAAACTCCGACCTTCAGGGAG
>ERZ1669250.627-NODE-627-length-14756-cov-4.080403_pt1 | contig 14756 bp, 17 predicted proteins | sample MGYA00579295_ERZ1669250 | MGnify/ENA primary metagenome ERZ1669250 (study PRJEB41166, sample SAMN08046056) | hot springs metagenome | biome: hot spring; feature: acid hot spring; material: thermophilic sediment; isolation source: thermophilic sediment from acid...
GGTTCTTGAACACCAGAAGCGTTTATAATAACGCCGCTAGAACCTGCATTTGATACACCTGTATTACCATATAACGGAAAGCCATTTGCATTTGATGCACTCGCACATGCTACCCCTTTCAAATAAATTGTTGATCCAGTAGCTTGTTGGAATGCTACTGTTACATATCCTGTGCTTGTCATTGTTGGTGTACCGACACAACTATAACCTGGTGTTGCTATACAATGTGTACCTAGCAAACCATTTGGATTCAATATACCAAGGCTTACTAATGCACCTAAGATATTCCATTGCACTCTGCAATTTTTTCTCTTTAGATAACATTCACGGTCACCTTGATTTCATATTTAAACAAAAATATTTAAAAGCTTATCTAAAAAGAAGAAAACCAATAAGTATAAATATGTTTTCAACAAAATAATTTTGATTAAATAATTGCTTTCTTCTCAAATATGCGAAATGATTAAAAAATTAAGATGCTTAATTCTTGAAAGGTGTAGAAATGTATCCAAATACACAGGCTTATGATAGGGCTGTGATGTTTAGCCCAGACGGTAAATTATTCCAAGTAGAGTATGCAAAGGAGGCAGTAAAAAGAGGAGCGACATCGATAGGAATTGTTTGCAAAGACAGCGTAGTATTTGTAGCACATAAAAACATAGTAGAAAAGCTAATGGTCCCTTCAACAATACAAAAGATCTTTAAGATAGATGTTCATATAGGAGCTACATATAGTGGTTTGGTTCCTGATGCACTTTATCTAATAGATGTTGCAAGAGAAATTGCACAGAACCATAGATTTGTATTCAATGAAACAAAATCAATAGAGGCATTGGTAAAAGGACTAGCAAACCAAATGATGCAAGCAACACAATATGGTGGTCTAAGACCATATGGAGTTTCTTTCTTAATAGGTGGCTATGATAACGCACCTAGGTTATATGAGCTAGGGCCAGATGCTTCTTTAGCAGGTTATAAGGCTGATGCAATAGGATTTGATAGAAAACAGGCAACGGAGATATTAGAAAAGGAATATAAAGATGGTATGAGTGTAGAAGAAGGAATTGCATTAGGAATAAAAGTATTAAAACATGTAAAAGAAGGAAAATTAGATGAAAGCAATGTTGATGTAGCATATGCAGGCAAGGATATGCCTTACTATCAATTAGAGCAAGATGAAATCAAAAAGTATTTGAGTGAGTAAAGATGGGTAAAGATATTATAGTTAAATATGATCATGCTGGAGAACATTTTGAGATTATAGTTGATTCTGAAAAGGCATATGCATTTCTAGAAGGCAAACAAATAAATCCAATGAGTGCATTAGAAATAGAAGAGATTTTCAAAGATGCAAATAAAGGAGAGAGGCAAAGTGCAGATGCAATAAAGAAGTGTTTTAATACAACAGATTTGTCAAAGATTGTAGAAATTATGCTAAAGAATGGAAATGTTCCTTTAACAACAGAGCAGAGAAACAAAATGATAGAAGAGAAGAGAAAACAGATAATAAGTATAATATGCAAAAATGGTGTTGATCCAAGAACAAATGCACCAATACCACCACAAAGAGTTGAATTGATATTCAATGATCTAAAGATAAAAATAGATCCATTCAAACCAGCAACAGAACAAGTAGAAAAGATAGTAGAAGAGATAAGTGCAAAGCTACCAATCAAGTTTACAAAAGTAAAGATAGAAATAGATATACAAGCAGAGTATGCAAACAGGGCATATGGTATATTAAAGCAATATGGTATTAAAAGCGAAGAATGGCTCAGTGATGGCTCATTAAAAGCAGTTGTTGAAATACCTGGTGGTATGCAAAACGAGCTATTTGAAAGATTAAACAATATAACACATGGAAATGTTGTTACAAAAAATTTGGAGTGATAGAACATGAAGATTGTTTTGCCTGGAGATGAAATATTAGACAGACCAATACATATGGAAAATACTTTTGTAGAAAATAATAAGACATATACGGCAGTATTAGCTATGCTTCATGATGATAAGCTAATACCACTAGAAGGATTATGGTATCCAAAAGTTGGAGATAAAGTAGTGGGAAGAGTAGAAGAAGATAAGTTTAGTATATATGAAATAGATCTAAACGGACCTTATAGTGGTTTGTTAATCTCAAAATTTGTAAAGAGCCCATTGCTTGTTGGCGATATAATAGAAGCAACAGTAAAAGAAATTGATAGATATAATACAATAATTCTTTATAAATCAAGAAAATTATATGGAGGTAAGCTTATTTCTGTAAAGCCTTCAAAGATACCAAGGATAATAGGAAGAAATAATACAATGCTAAAGCAATTAATAGAAGGAACAAAGTGCAATATCTCTGTTGGCGCAAATGGCTATATTTGGATAAAAGGAAATAATATACATTTGGCTATAAAGGCTATAACAAAAATAGCAAAAGAGGCACATACAGGTGGATTAACAAACAGAATAAGTGATATGTTAGGTGTTAAAAATGGAGAAACCACAACTAATAGTTAATGGTCTAAGATTAGATGGTAGAAAACCTGATGAGTTAAGACCAATTAAAATAGAAACAGATATAATAAAAAATGCATCAGGCTCTGCTTATATGGAATGGGGCAATAATAAAGTAATAGCTGCAGTATACGGCCCAAAAGAGGCATTACCAAAACATACAGGAGATCCAGAAAAAGCAATAGTAAAGTGTGTCTATTCTATGACACCTTTCTCATCTTTAGAAGAACATGGAAGATCAGGGCCTAACAGAAGGGCAATAGAGATATCTAAAGTAACAAAAGAAGTATTTGAAAATATAATATTAGTAGAGAATTTTCCTAGAAGTGAGATAGATATATTTATAGAAATATTGCAAGCAGATGGCGGTACAAGGGCAGCAGGCATTACTGCTGCGGCTGTTGCATTGGCAACATCTGGAATACCAATGAGAGATATTCCATATGCCGTATCTGCTGGCAGAGTAGGAGATACAGTAATAATTGACCTAAATAAGCTAGAAGACAATTACTCAGATGCAGACATGCCTGTAGCAATAGCTCCTAGAAATAATGAAATATTATTAATGCAAATGGATGGTGGTTTAACAAGGGAGCAATTTAAAAAGGCACTCGAAATGATAAAGAATGCAGGTAAAGTAATAACAAAAATACAAAGAGAAGCAATAAAGAAGCCTTATGAAGATTTGATTAATAAATACGGTGCTAAATATGAATGACTATCTAAAAGAATTGATAAGTAGTGGTTTGAGATCTCATGATAGAGGCAATTTTGATTATAGAGAGATTAAGATAAAGAGTGATGTAATAAAAACAGCTGAAGGATCTGCAGATGTGAGCATTGGTGATACAAGAGTATTAGTTGGTATAAAGCTAGATGTTGATGAACCTATGCCAGATAAGCCAGATGAAGGCAATTTAATAACATCAGCTGAACTTTTACCTCTTGCAAGTCCTGACTTTGAGCCAGGGCCACCAAATCCAGAGAGCATAGAATTGGCTAGGGTCGTTGATAGAGCATTAAGATCAGCAGAGGCAATAGATATGAAATCGCTTTTCATAGAAGAAAACAAGGTATGGAGTGTGTTTGTTGATATATATGTGTTAAATTATGATGGCAATTTGTTTGATGCAAGCTTATTAGCAGCTATGACTGCTTTAATGAAAACAAAGAAGCCAATATATAAGGACAATAAAGTAATAAGGGAGAATCTTAATGAGTATTTAAAAGTAAATAATATTGTTGTTTCTACAACATTTGCAAAGATTGGTGATATATTAATATTAGATCCAACAGGTGAAGAGGAATCAATAATGAATGCAAGATATACAATAGCAAATGATGGAAATAATATAAGGGCTATACAAAAAGGTTTATATGGCTCATTCAAGGAAGAAGAAATAGATAATATGGTAGAGATATCATTTAAAAAATATAATGAGCTAAAATTATTAATAGAAAACGCTACAAAGTGATATTATGGCTAATGCATCTATTAGATATGGTTTTACACTAAGGAAGAGATATGAAGCAATAAAGAAAGAAAAGAAAACATTGTATAAATGCCCAGCATGTGGAAAAGAAGGATTAAAGAGGATAAGCACTAGTATATGGCAATGCAAGTATTGCAATGCTACTTATGCTGGTGGTGCTTATTCATTCTCAACACCTGCTGGAGAGGCTAGTATTAGATTATTACAAGGTGGAAATAAATGATAGAAGTTAAAGAAGAGCCAATAAAAGAGATTGTAATCCATTATAAAGTAGAAGACAATATAGAAAATTTGATAATAAGCAGAATAACTCCAACAGGCGTATTGCCTTTGTTTTGGTGCGATGGTATAGTCTATTACTTTAGCTCTGCACCTCTACAAGATGAAGTATTAAGCGATTATATAAAAAATAATAGAGTCCATTGGACAGAGATACACTATGCGAAGATGTCTAATTACCAACCAACTATAACACTAAATGATGATATATTAAATAATCAAATAAAGGTTAGGGTAATAGATCTATCTAATTCTGAATTGCATAAAGCTGTTGCTGCTTGGTTAAAGAAAAACGGTGCATAGATATGGCATATAAGTGTTTGCATTGCGGAGCTGAGATAAAGAGTATAGATAAGTTTGTAAGATGCCCTTACTGCGGTTATAGAATAGTCGTTAAGGAAAGACCACAAATAGCAAAAGAAGTAAAGACAGATTAATTGCTTCTTACTATTATTGTTTCTCCTATGCTCTTAACTTTAGAAAATTCTATACTATATTTCTTAAACTCTCCTCTTGGCATTTCTTTTGGATCTTTTAAAAGCAAATGGGATATAGAGCCTAATTCCATATCAAGTACTAAACCTTTTACTACACCTATTCTTTTTCCATTAAGATCAATAATAGGTTTATTATACAATATAGATATACTATTCATTTTCGCACCTAAATATCATCCAAATATTTGATATAAGATAAAATATCTTCTTTGTTTATTTTTGTATCGTTCCTTTTCTTTGCACTTTCAATAGCATATTTCGATATTTTCTCTGCTTTTTCTTCTATAAATTTTGCTAATTCAGCAGCAGCATCATCAGTAATTTGCATATTAAATTTTGACTTTATGAATTTTTTGATTTGATTTTTTGAAATTGGCATAACATCAGCACTCAAGATCTTCATCATAAATCAGATAAACAAATCATCACAATAAATTTATTATTTCTTAAAGTTTTATATATTTATTTAAAACCCTATACCTTTCTTATAAAAAGGTCTTTTTATGACAAAATATGTAATTGTCTCTGATAATTCATTAATAGCTGAATATAGAAGATTTCCATTATTGAGCTTTTTGCCAGCGGCGCCTACAAAATATATACCAAGCGCAATATACAACTTCTTAAAGAAGCCATATGTGCCTGCAACACCAAATGGCGAACTTAAATATGCACCATATGCAGTAAGAAAAATAGAAGCAGCTTTGCTAAGGGAATTTGATAAAAAAGATGTTGCTGTTGCACACCCTGATTATTTGGAAAAATTCATAAAAGATGATACAGAGGTTATAGCAGTATCAACTATGGATCCTTTGGGTTTAAGCCCATTGACTATGTCATACTATGCATTATTTGGTGGTGTAAACGAAGCTTGGGTAAAAAGAGAATGGGTAGAGCTAATTGAGAAGATAAATAAGCTAAGAAGTGGCAAAAAGGCAAAGCTACTTGTTGGTGGTCCAGGTGCATTAGAATTTACTATGTTAAGAGAAGAAGTTGATAAAGAAAATATAGACTATATTTATTTCGGTGAAGCCGATGATATAATACCAGAGCTATTTAGAGAGATAGGCCAAGATAATATAGATACAAACCTCTTCTTCAAAGGCTATTTCTCATATGATGAGCATATGCATAGATTTTATAAAAAAGATGATAAGTTCTTAACAAAAGGCCTATTGCAAAGAACATTTCCTAGACTAGATGATATACCAACAATAGTAAATCCATCTATAGCTGGTTTAGTAGAGGTTATGCGTGGTTGTGGTATTGGTTGTGATTTCTGTGAAGTTACATTAAGGCCGTTAAGATATTATAGCTTAGAGATGATAAGAAAAGAGATAGAAGTTAATGTAAGAGGAGGTTATAACAATGCATGGCTTCACAGCGATGAGATATTTGGCTACAAGCATGGGCCTAATTTTGAACCTAATGAAGAGGCATTAACAGAATTGTTTTCTATGGTAATGTCTATACCTGGTGTAGTAAGGACAAATCCAACTCATGGAAGGATATCTATACCTGCTGGTTTTCCTGAATTGATAGAAAAACTGTCAAAGATTATAAAATCTGGGCCAGATAATTGGATAGGCATACAAACAGGCTTAGAAACAGGAAGCGAAGAATTAGCAAAGAAGCATATGCCAAACAAAACATTGCCATTAAAGATAGGTGTAGATGGTTCATGGGCAGAGATTGTATGGCGTGGTGTTGCAACAGAAACAAAGAATTATTGGAGGTCTGCATTTACAGTACAGGTTGGTCAGGCTGGAGAAACACCAGAAGATAATTGGGCTACAGTAGCATTAATAAACCAGCTTAGCAATTCTTATATAGACAATAGACCTTTTGAATTTACAGTAACACCAATGGTAAATATGCCTATGGGTATGATAAGAGCGAAGGAAATACCAAAAGATTTCTTAAGAGATGATCAGCTAGCAGTATACTATGCCTCTTATAGACATTTGGCAAAAATGGCACTAAGAGATGCAATGCATGATGCAAAAGGAAAAGGACCATCTAAGCTAGCTACTGCAGAAATGATAAGGGTAGGTGGTAGATTAATGCTTTGGGTTGTTGAAAAAATAGCAAAGCATAGAGGTTTAGATATAGAAAAGGTAAAGAACTATGGTATAAAAGAGAATAAGATAACAAATATAAGCGAGCTAAGAAACCTTAATTAAGGTTAAACAATAAAATTCTTAATATGTACATTCTTGGCATATGGGATGGCCATGATGCAGGGGCAGCATTAATAAGAGATAATGAGATTATTTTTGCATCTAATGAAGAAAGATATACAAATAGAAAACTAGAGATAGAATTTCCATTTAATTCTATAAAGGCTGCCTTAGCTTATGCAAATATAAAACCAAAAGATATAGATGTTGTTGCATTCCCAACTATAGATTTCACTAAAACAGTATCTAGAATATTTCCATATCAAAAAGAAAAGTACTATAAGCTAAGAAGAAGAAAATTAAGTAATAAAGGAATAGAGGGCATAATGCTTAAGACAAGAGGATTTCAATATAGATTAAAGTATATAACAAATACAATAGGCATATTGCCATTATGCAAAACTATTAGCACAGTAGCTGTAAAAAGAGCATTGAAGCATTTGGGCTTTGAAAAGGTTAGAATAGTTGTAGTAAATCATCATGTGGCTCATGCATCAACAGCAGCATTTGCATCTAATTTCAATAGAGCATTAATAGTAACATTAGATGGCTATGGTGATGGACTAAGCGGTACAGTAAGCATACTAGAAAATAAAGAATTGAAGAAAGAAATAGAAATAAAGGCAAGAGATTCTATTGGTATATTATATGAGCAAGTTACTAATCTTGTAGGTATGAGAGAATTAGAAGATGAAGGAAAAGTAATGGCTATGGCAGATTATTCTTATCCTTTTGATTTTGAAAATAATAAGCTAAAAGATTTTATAAAAGTAGATGGAACAAAGATAATTGCTAGATATAATCCTGTTAGGCAATATGGCATATTATCTGATATCGCATGGGCAACACCTAGAGAGCAAATGGCTTATTATGCACAGCAACTACTAGAAGTAAATCTAACTAAATTCTTTAAGAATATTATAGAAAGGTATAAGATAAATGATATTGCAATGTCTGGTGGTCTTTTCTCTAATGTAAAGGCGAATAGAAAGATAAGATTGTTAGATGAAGTAAACAATTGGTTTGTATTTCCTCATATGGGTGATGGAGGTATAGCAATGGGCTCTGCTATGTATGCAAATTATTTAATAAATGGTATAACCTCTTATAAATTTGACAATATCTATTTTGGAGATGAATTTAGTAATGAAGAGATAGCTAAGACAATAAAGGCATATGACAATATAGAATTTAATGAGATAAGCGACAAGGCAAAAGTAGCTAGCGACATTATTCTAAATGACCAATATCTCTTTTGGTTCCAAGGAAGAATGGAATATGGGCCAAGGGCTCTTGGAAATAGGAGTATTTTAGCACCTGCTTATTCAGACAACGCAAGAGATCTTCTTAATTTATATGTAAAACAAAGAGAGTGGTATCAACCTTTTGCACCTTCTATATTAAAAGAGGATGCAGAAAGGATAATAGAAGATATGAAGGGTTATGATAAATTTATGACAATGGCATATAAAATAAAAGATGAACTAAAAAACGAGATGAAATCAGTTATACATGTTGACAATACTATAAGACCACAAATGGTAGGGGATGAAAATCCTAGCTATAGGGATCTTTTAAAAGAAATAAAAAAGAAGAGAGGATATGGTATAGTACTAAATACAAGTTTTAATATACATGGTATGCCTATAGTAAGAACACCTAAAGAAGCTATAGAAACAATGAAGAAAACAAAAACAAAGTTTATGATAATAGGTGATTATTTAGTAGAAAATAAAGGTATATAGGCTTTATCTCCAATATTAAACTTATTGCTTACTTTTGTTTCTATTACAAATTTTGCCTTTTTTCTTGGCACATAAGTAGTACAATTGAATATATTACATGGCTTCGCATTGATTTTTCTATCGAATATAATACCTTTCTCATTTAACCAAAATATATTGATAGGAAAACGCATGTTAAGCATAAAAATGCCTGCTTTTGAAGGCTTATTAAACAAAAATAACATACCATCATATGGCATATTATCTCTATACATTAATCCTATTGCCTTTTTTAAATAAGAATCAGCTAACAATAATCTAAGCCTCTTTTCCTTTATTTTTATCTCTATTTTCTGATAGCTATTCCTTATTAATAAATATAGTAAATACATTTAAATCTTATTATTTTTTAATAGCAAAATTTAAATAACAAACATTATCAATATTTCTATTGTGAATTTTTATGAATAAAAAACAGAGTCAAGGCCATGCAATAAATTATAATGATATTGTTTTATTATTAATTAAGAAATCCCATAATAAAAGAGAGTACAAAAAATATAGCGATGCAGTAAGTAATCTAATTTTTAACTTATATGTAAGAAGTGGTAAATTAGAAAATGTATTAAATGATGTATACAACATGTTAAACAATGCAAATAGCCCAAACGACTTATTAACTAATCTAGCTGCATTAGAGAATGAAAACAATGAGAATATACAAGATAAAGAAGGAAAGGAGAGGTTAGTAAGAACTATATTAAATGATTATATAAAGAGATTTGGAGAGAAAAAAGCAGATGCATATAATATGCTTGTTCTCCAAAGTTGGTCTAAGAAGGTAGAAAATATAAATGAATTAGCTATAATAATGGAAGCCCTTCTTAGCTTTAGAGAAAAAGTTGGTGACAGTTGGGATTTTGAATCAAACTTATTACCTATAATATTAGATAAAGCATATAATACAGAATTGTTAAGTGAATATCTAAGCTTAGTAAGTAATTTAGTAATTGGATTAAATAAAAAGCTTAAAGAGCCAAGATTGGCTTCTATGACAGCAACAAAGATGATAGAATATAGCAATGGGCCAGAGAATCTCAAAAAATATATTAGAGATTTAATAAAAGAAGCAAATGAAGAGCTACAGCAATTGAATATACAATTGGCTGAGCTAAGCACATCTGGGCTTTCAAAATATATGAAAATAAACCAGATAAGAGAAATAAATCAAAGAATAGATGCCCTTAACAAATATATTAAGGCTTTAACAGAAGGAGTAGATCTAAAAGAAAATGATCAATTACAAAAGACACAAGAAAAGACAGAAAACAATAATCAACCTACTACTGCTTGACTCTGTTCTCGCATAAATTGAAGAAGATAATATTTGTTACCTGTACCTTTTCCTGTTATTCCACTTCCTTTCCAACCAACAAATGAATGGGCTCCAACTATCGCTCCTGTTGTAGCGCTTATCCTTCTATTAACATAAACAACACCTGCTTCTATATTATCTAAGAACTTCTTAATCTCTTTTCTATTCTTACTATAAAGGCCAGCAGTAAGTCCATATTCTACATCATTTGCTTTCTTAATTGCTTCATCAAAATTGTCAAATACATCAATTAAGAGTATTGGCAGAAATAGCTCTTTCTTGAAATATGGGTTTTTATCATGATCAGATAATACTATTGTTGGTTCAACATACTTACCATTTAAGCCAGTATCTACTGTATTGCCGCCAACTATAATCTTGGAATTTTGATCGTTTTTAATATCATTAATTACTTTCTTATATTTCTCAAATGCTACATCACTTATTATAGGCCCAACATATACATCTTTTATTAGCGGATTTCCTATCTTTAATGCTTTCGTCTTCTCTGCAAGCTTTTCTATAAATTGATCTTTAATAGATTTGTGAACATATACCCTAGAGCATGCACTACATTTTTGACCAGCATATCCAAATGCTGCTGATAAAACACCATCAACTGCATCATCTATATTAGCATATTTTGAAACTATTGTTGGATTTTTACCACCCATCTCAACAACAAATACTTTTTGCAAACCTAAACTATAGCTCTTCTTTATCATATTAATTCCTGTCTCTCTAGAACCTGTAAATACAATTCCACTAACCTTATTGCTTATAACTAATTCATCGCCTACCTCTGAACCCGGGCCTGTAACGTAATTAAAAACACCATCTGGCAAACCTGCTTCTTTTAATATATCATATATAAGATAACCAGTTAGCATAGAGAGATTATCTGTGCTAGATGGTTTAAAGACGACTGTATTGCCTGTTATCATAGCGCCTGTAGACATGCCTGTAGATATAGATATAGGAAAGTTAAATGGTGCTATAACTCCAAAAACACCATATGGCTTCATTACTATCCTTATCTTTTCCTTAGATGATGGTGCACCTTGAAAACCTTTAGATGCTTCTTTTGCACTACCTTCTAATACCCTTTTTTGTATATAGCCTTTGTTTCTTAGCAATTCTAAAGAATAGTAATTCAAAAAGTCTATTGCCTCATCAACTTCCCCAATAGATTCATATCTCGTTTTTCCATTCTCAATGCTCATTGCAGCTGCTATCTCAAACTTTCTCTTTGAAAAGATCTTCGCTGCATTCTGAAATATTGCAGCTCTTTCTCTATAATCTACTTCTTTCCATCTCTGAAATGCATTAAGCGCTTCTTCTATTGCATTATCAGCAATTTCTCTGTTGCCTTTCTGGAACTTTCCAATGAATCTATGATCTATTGGTGAATATTCTTCTATCTTTTCATTTGAAAATACCTCTTTGCCATTGATTATTATAGGAAACTCCTTTCCAAGCCATCTGTTAGATACATAATTCAATGCCTCTTCAAATGACTTATCAAATTCTTCTTCTCTATTATCTTCTAAATAATGCCTATAAGTAAATTCATTTTTAAACTGTTGCATAAATAAAGTAAAAACATAAAATTATAAGTAACTTTCTAAAAAACCAATTAATTGTTTTATAAATCAATTTTTAATCTCAGCCAAACCCTTTAAATATAAATAAAGCGCAGCATATTTTGGTATTGTTACTTCTTCTCCATTATATGGACCAAAAGTTTCATCATTCATTATTAATGGAAATTTAGTGTTTGCATAAACTCTAAGATCGCCATCTTTAAAAGCAATTGCATCTTTCATAGGATCAAACTTATCTATTTCATTAAAGCTAAACTTCTTTGCTATTAAACCACTACCGCCATGTATTGTGTTTGGCATTCTTATAAGATGTGTTGGATCTATTGTAACATTAGCATCTATTTTATCACTTTGCTTAATAGATAAGTTACTAATTAATCTTTTCCAAAATTCCTCTTTTTTGCTAATCGCAACCATATCCCAATTACCATTCTTTATGCCCATCTCTACTAATTCTTTTTTCTCATATAGCTTTTTTGCTATTCTTGGATTTATACCTAAAGAAACAAGCTTGTTATAATCTTGAAGCGCATCTAATATACTCTTTGCTATTTTACTATACCAACCAAAATCGTTTGGTTTTGGACCTACTAATCTACCATTCTTTATGTAAAAAATCTTATCAAAATCTAGATTATTTGCAGTAATATAATCACTTATCTCTTTCCTTGCTTCTTGATCTAGCTCTAAAGCTTCTTTGCTCTTAACATGAATATGATAACCTCTATAACCACTAAAATTAATTTCTATCTCATCTTTGCTAAAACCAAAATCATTTATCAAGAAGTCTTCAACAAGCTTTATTGCTTCTCTTTTTACTTCATAAAGGCAATTTTCACATACCCAATCTTTGCCATGTATTTTTTGACAACTTAAATTCATATCAGTTACGTCCAGATCGAATACTAGCTCTGTTGCAAATCTTTCTTTCTTCTCCATAGGTCTAGCACTGGGATATTTATAATAAGAAGTAGAGTAAGAAACATAATAAGGCGCATTCTCAACAAGGAATTTTCTCAATGAATCTATATTAGGAAATGCATAGTGCCTGGTTTCTATTTTCTTTTCTTTTGAGCCAAAACCAAATTCTCTATTTGCAATAGCATCTACTTCAATGTTGGCATCTTTGTAATATCTACTAATGAGCTCTTGAACAAAATCCATTAATCTATTTTTGATTTGCATTTATTTTAATCTTACTATTAGCAAATAACATATAATAGTTAGACAATAAACCAATCTAGCTTCTTATGTTTTAAATTAATTAGAATAAGATTAAATTTATGGAAAAGAGTATAGTGCTTATAGATTTTGATGGTGTAATAAATAATCCAAAGAAGGATAGAAATGCATTAGAAAAGATAAGCAATATTATAAAATTCATATTCATTGACTTAAAAATACCTTTAATAACTAAACTTATGAGATATAGGGAATTGATAAATTATAAAATAGAAATAGATAATAATGTATTACAATTTATGGAAGATCTAAAAAAAGAGGGCTATCTTGTTTTTATTATTACTGCAAATCCTTACTGGGAGGCAATAAGAGATTCTATAGGAAAAGAGCTTAATATACCAGTAATAAACGCAAAACCCTTAGATAAGCTAATGATAGCAAAGAGATTAAAAGAAATCACTAAAAGAGATGTTATCTTAATAGATGATGGCTACGAGATAAAATTATATGCAAAGTTATTAGGTTCAAAGGAATTAATAAGTTATAAGAATGGACACAATATATTTATTCACGAAGGCAAAAATATTGAAGAGCTAAGGGATTTAATAAGAATAAATAAGGTTGAAAATAGTGCAATGAAAATAAAGACATAGTTTATTAAAGGCTTAAATTTAAAATAATAAAATATGGAAGAAATAAAACAAGTTATATTAGTAAGAGCTGATTTAGAAATGGGAAAAGGTAAGCTAGCGGTACAGGTTGCACATGCTTCTTTGCTAAGTTATTTAGAGGCGCTTAATAAAGATAAGAGTATAGTTGAGAAATGGCTTAGGAATGGACAGAAAAAAATAGCTTTGAAAGTAAGCAATGAAGATGATCTTATTAGATTTTATAAAGCATTCCAATATAAAAATATACCTTGCGCATTAGTAGAGGATGCAGGCCTTACAGAATTGCCTCCAGGAACTAAGACTGCTTTAGGAATAGGCCCTTGGTATAGCAATGAAATAGATGTATTAACTAAAAATCTAAAGTTACTTTAATAAACAAAAGTTAGCCAATCTTCATGCATCTTATTATTTCCCCTTATTATAGATTCATATAGAGAAAGCAGTCTTTTTGTTATGCTTCCTATTTTTCCATTACCGATCTTTCTAGAATCTATTTCTATTATGGGTGTTATCTCAGCTGCTGTACCGCAGAAAAATACCTCATCTGCTGTGTAGAGTTCTTCTCTGTGTATAAGTCTCTCTTCTACATCTATTCCGTCTTCCTTTGCTATTGTTATTATTGAATCTCTTGTAATGCCTAATAAGATATCTGCATCTTTGCTTGGTGTTATAAGCTTATTATCTTTAATCAAGAATATATTTTCCCCAGGACCTTCTGCAACATAGCCTTCTCTACTAAGCATTATTGCCTCATCAAAGCCAGCATACCTAGCTTCTATACTTGCAAGTATAGAATTAAGATAATTGCCACTTGCCTTCGCTTCTGGTGGTAGAATCTCTGATTCTATCCTGCGCCAAGAAGAGACCATGCATCTTATGCCTTTATTCTTGTTTTCGAAATAGTTGCCAAAAGGTATTGCTGCTATGCCAACGCTAGTATTCTTGCCAAAAGGGCTAACTCCTATATGTATATCGTTATAAAATAAAAATGGCCTTATATAGCTATCATTTAACTTATTCTTTTTTATAAGTTCTATTATTGCTTCTTTGATCTCTTTTTTATCGAAATTTATTTTCATATTATATATCTTAGCTGAATTGAAAAATCTATCTATATGATCATCTAACCTAAATATTTCAACATTATTGCTTGTCTTATATGACCTTATACCCTCAAAAATACCACTTCCATATTGCAATGAATGGGTAAGTATATGTACTTTTGCTTTATCAAAATCTAGGAATT
>ERZ1669250.628-NODE-628-length-14746-cov-6.820911_pt1 | contig 14746 bp, 12 predicted proteins | sample MGYA00579295_ERZ1669250 | MGnify/ENA primary metagenome ERZ1669250 (study PRJEB41166, sample SAMN08046056) | hot springs metagenome | biome: hot spring; feature: acid hot spring; material: thermophilic sediment; isolation source: thermophilic sediment from acid...
CCGACCTCCTCTCCGCCTTTTAAAGGGCGGGGGTTCCCTGGGGTCTTGAGGGTTACACCCCCTTTACGGGTGCTAATCAGGCTACTGAAACCCACCAACACTAATGGGTCCCAATGGGTTTCACTGAAGGTGTATATTCCTGAAACCAGTATGCCTAATTGGTGGTTAAGTGTGAGCAAATGGGCTTGGTTAATAATCGGAGTAGCAATAGCCCTAGGTATAGTTGGGTTAAGCATAGTAATACTGAATCCGGTATACTACTACAGCGGTAGTTTAACCCACGGTTACCTAGGCATGATGAATTGGGTCTATGGTGGAAGTGGCTTAATCAATAATCAAGGCTACTACGGTTACTCATACGGCATCTACTCCATTAAGCAGGCGTTAAACATGGTTAGCGCAATACCACTATATGCCCACGTTTACCCTAGTAATAATACTATAGTGTTCTCAGGCAGCAGCATAAACCTAGTGGTGGTGGCCATGATGGGTGATGATGCTGCTAAAATGTTTAACGCGACGCCACCATCATATGCTCACGGTGATGTGTTCATCATATATGGTCTAATAAACCCAACAATAGTAGTGCCCTCCGGCTCAGTAATGCACATATTATTCATTAACCTAGATGATGACATGTATCATAATTTCGTGGTAACAGTGGCTCCTCCCCCATATCCGTATAATGTTATGCCTTACGTAGCCATGAGCGACGGCATGGGGCCTCAGATGATGCTTAACATGAGGTGGCTACCACCAGCTAACTACCACTCAGGTTACGCATATGGGTATGAGTACACAATCGCAATTAATGAACCAGGCATTTACTGGTACATTTGCACATATCCAGGTCATGCAAGTAACGGAATGTACGGTGAATTAGTGGTTAGGTGATTGCGATGATTACGCTTTTACTCTTCATTATGGGTTCAGCGTTATTCTGCCCCTGGTGTGGCATGGGGTGGGGATGGTGGGGGCCATGGGGTTGGGGAGGGTGGTTTAACGCATTCCCACCATTAATGTGGCTGCTATGGATGCTGTTTACCGTACTCTTCATAGTCCTAATAGTACTGATAGTGGTTTGGATACTGAGGAGGATAAGTGGCACTAGTAGTGGAGGATGCAGTATGCATCATTAGCCCTGAAGCATTCTTAAAATTCACTTTCTTAACTTAACAATGTTCCTACCCTTAACCTTAACAACCTCCACTAGGCCCTTCTCCTCAAGCCTACGTATTATTCTCCAGGCCCTAACCTTACTTAACCCCAAGTCCCTAGCAATCTGATACTGGTAAACCTCACCCCCAGACTTAACAATGTATTCTAAAACCACCCTCTCTTGCCTTGGCAATAGCTTAAGTAAGTCATTAACGCTACTTCCAGCAGATACTTCATTAACCTGCCTAGATACATTACGCTGCTTAAGTACGGTTAATGGTATGGTAATAAGCAGCACACCCACTATTAATAGGATTAATGGGGGTATGAGCGGGTAGTACGTCATTGAACCACACATCATCCCCATACAGTGGTAGTAACCCATTATGTTAACCATGGGCAAAACCATGGCTAAAATAACCACCGCTATAACCAGTATAACTACACCAGCGGTAATCAGTGCTGGTTTCATTAAATGCGACTCACTGACCATAGGATTAATTAAAGTATGCCCTTTTTATAAACAATTCTACGTATAATGAGCTTTAGGGTAACCTTAATTAAGGTTCACTGAAGGCATTCCCCATGCCGATAGTGAGCTTCAGTGGAAAGACCCCAAGGCTTGGTAAGGGGGTCTTCATAGCTAGTACAGCCTACGTAATAGGGGATGTTGATGTTGGTGATGAAGTGAGCCTATGGCCCTATGCTGTGGTTAGGGGTGATGAGGATCACATAACCATAGGCAGGTTCAGTAACATACAGGATCATGCGGTGGTGCACACTGATAAGGGCATTGAGGCAGTGGTGGGTGAGGGTGTAACCATAGGTCACAGAGCCATTGTGCACGGTGCCAGGGTGGGCAACTACGTGCTAGTGGGTATGGGGGCGATACTGCTTAATAACTCTGAGATAGGTGACTACTCAATAATAGGTGCAGGCGCAGTGGTAACGGAAGGTACTAGGATACCACCTAGAAGTGTAGCTGTTGGTGTACCGGCAAGGGTTATTCGAAGCGTTACTGATGATGACGTGCGTAGGATAATTGAGAATTATAAGGCTTACTTGGAGTTAGCTAAGTCATATAGTGGTAATAACCTATAGTGGAGTTGCCGCATTTAATATTGAGAATTGGATTCATGGGGCTGACTCAGGTCCTGGGAGTTTCATCGCCATTTCTCATTAAGGCTACTTTTATGTACCTTTCATAGGCCTTAATGTTCTTAAGGGAGTCTACATAAATAATAAGGCACTCACCACTGCACTTAATGAACCTGACCAAATCCCTATACTTATCCTCCACTAGTATTATTGAATCCCTCAACGTGTGCTTAGTAGGCCTTGGTTTAACGTTAACTCTTGCGGTTTGTGAGAATGGGTATACATCACTTAGTTCAATTGGTATTAAGCCGTAAACCTCGTTATAAGTGAACACCCTTACACCCATTCTAGTGACCTCACTAGCCACTTGAGTCCTTATGAAGGGTTCCTCGTAATCGCCAATTATTACAAGAACATTGGCTAAATCACCCATGCCTTTAATTAACTTACTTAACCTACGCTTAGCCCATTGAACTTCAGGCCTGGCTAAGTCACCGTCATCCAGGATACTTAACTGAGTTGCGTTAACCTTAAGCCCACTAGCTAATTTAACAATTAAACCACGGAATATTGAACTTCCCCTTAAGGTTAAGTAGGCCCTATATACTGATGGATGCTGCCTAGCCTTCTGGGCTACGTAACCCCAAATATCATGCTCCTTAATCCTCTGCTTAATCTCCATCATTTCCCTCGACAACACCCATAGGTTATGTTGCGCAATGAGCCTAATCCTCTCCTCCTTACTCATTTCCATTAATTCCCCAGCACTCTTACCGCAGCCATCAAGTACATAGTCCTTACTTAACTCACTCAACCTAACCGTCCTATTATTTAAAATAACCCTGTCATCACTGGCGTAAAGCATGTATGAGGCTGAGTCAAATAAGTCAATACCCAATGCAACCGCCAGGGGTAGTATTAATGGGTGTCCGACACCGAACAAGTGCACTGGCTTACCAGGTGGTATTATTGCCTTAACAGTGAGTATCATTTTAATTATGCTCGTGAAATTGTACGACTGAAGTAGGGTAGTGGGGCTACCTATTGCGTATATGTCGAAGGGTAGCCTTGAAACAGCTTTAGCTGAGTAGGCTAGTAAATCCCTGTAAACGCCCCCCTGGGTTGGTCCAACTATAAGCATCCTATGTTCAGGATCCAGCTCCTTAAGTTGAAGTATAGCCCTCCTAGCCCTCCTAATTGTTTCATTAACCTCAACCTCAACAAGCTCCCTTGGCCTCGGGTAGCTGGTTGGAATATCTAATATAACCCCTATGTCACTACCCACCTCAACCTGGTACCTTAAGGCATCATCTGGACTTACCTCAATGTGGCCGTATTGAAGTATTTGATACGCCCCTGAATCAGTCATTAATGGGCCATCCCAGCCTAGGAGTTCATGAAGCCCAACCTCCCTGGCGGTGTCACCGTAAGTTCCCCTTATAATGTAGGCGTTGGTTATAACTTGGTTGAAGCCGAGTTCCCTAATCCTACTTAATTCAACATACTGCTTACTGGGGTTTATTACTGGGAATAATGCAGGGGTCTCTATTACACCATGCCTAGTGTATAGCTTCCCAATCCTAGCTACCTCATCCTTCTCCACTATCTCGAACATTACCTCTTCCTCGTTTGCACGTATTCATCATAAATCTCCTTAACCCTTCTGGCAACTAACCCAGTTCCCTTAACCCCCTCCTCGGTAACTGTTACGTTTTCACTTACTATAATAGTATTGGTTTCCTCAATATACTTCACCATTCCTGGGAAGTACTTCTCAAGTATCTTAGCTAGTTCCCTTAAGTCAATGTACTCCTCCACTAGGGCAATATCCCTGATTGCCTCTGATTTAACTAGAACCTTCGGGAACCTCTCATTCTTATCATTAGTAACGTCCACTAGGATTATGTTTAATCCCTGATCTATACCGACTAATTGACCCCTATAGAATGAACCACCTATAAGGTTGACTAAAACCCTTCTACCTAACATGCCCATTACCTCCGCGTTGAATCGTCGTGCTCCTTCACCAAAGGCCATACCAGTGGACTTATGCAGTGGCCTTTTTAAACTCTAATAGTATAAACCCACCTATGTACGAGTACAAGGGTACATATAAGGTTACGGGCATTGAGTATGAGCCTAATAACGTGGTTAAGCTTAAGCTTGAGGGTGAGGGTGTGTTAGCCACCATTGAGTTGCCCGCCGTCATTAATAAGTTCAGGCAGGGTGACTCAGTGCTGGTTTCACTTTCCAGTAGTAAGGATGAGAATTATAAGGGGAATTGGGACATATACATGTGGGGTATGGTGTATTACTTAGGTGAAAACATCATGAGAATATCAATAGGCGGCTTCATACTCCATATGGAGGGTAATATCAGTAGTAGGCCGAGTCTAGGTGATAAAATCTACGTTGGTTTAAAACTATTAAAGGCCTGAGTTGATTTTAATTAATCAAGGCCCCCTGCTCCCCCTGTTGAGCCAGCTCCCTCCTCCCCCTCCTTCTTACCCTTCTCGCCACCGCTTTCAATCTTACTTGCGGCAATTATCTCATCAATCCTAAGTATCATTGATGTAGCCTCCACAGCAGCCTTATAGGCCTGGGTCTTAACAACTAAAGGTTCAATAATATTCATTGCAACCATGTCCGCTACCTTACCACTGAATGCATCAATACCGTACTTCCACCCATCCTCCCTACTCTCATGCATGTGCCTAAGTTCAGTCAAGATATCTACTGCATCAAGGCCCGCATTCTCCGCAAGCGTCTTAGGTACTGCCTCTAACGCATTGGCGAATGCTTCAATCGCGTACTGCTCCCTTCCACTTACCTTAGCCGCTAATTGCCTAACTGCCTTAGCTGCCTCAACCTCCGGTGCACCACCACCTGGCACTATGAATGGGTTCTCTATTACATCTGATACGACGCTTAAGGCATCTGTTAGATTCCTCTCAGCCTCATCAACCAGCCTCTCGAAGCCACCCCTAATGAGTATGCTTACTGCCTTCGGGTTCCTGCACTGTTCAACGAACACCATCTTCTCGTCCCCAACCCTCCTCTCCTCAACAAGCCCGGCGAATCCTAGGTCGTTTTCAGTTAAGTCATCTATGTTGGTTACTAGTCTTCCTCCAGTGGCCCTAACGAGCTTCTCAATGTCACTCCTCTTAACCCTCCTAACAGCCATAATACCGGCCTTAGCTAAGTAGTATTGGGCTATGTCATCAATGCCCTTAGTTGTGAATATTACGTTGGCGCCTATTGACTTAAGCTTATCAACGTAGCCCCTTAGGATGTTCTCCTCCTCATCTAGGAATGCCTTAATCTGGGTTGGGTCCTGAATCCTAATCTCCGCATCAATCTCAGGCTTCTCAACCTCAAGTGGTGCATCAAGTAGGGCTATCTTAGCGTTAGTGATCTTCTTAGGCATTGCGGCATGAACCACCTCCTTATCAATAACTACACCTTGAATAAGCTGTGTATCAAGTAGGCTGCCTCCATGCTTCTTAACTAATTGAACATTATCCAGGTCGGCAATCCACCTATCACCCCTCTGCTCCTTAATCATTGAAACAGCCCTAGCTGCCAGTTCAGCGAATTGATCCTTAACGGTTTCACTAATCTTACCATGCATTGACGTTGCAGCCACCTTCTTAAGTACATCAATGTTATCCCTATCCACTGGGATCGCTATCTTAGTTAAGTACTGGATCGCAGCGTCAAGCCCCTTCTTGAAGCCCGATATTATGACTGTTGGGTGAATGTTCTTCTCAATTAACTTCTCAGCCTCATCAAGCAGCGCCCCAGCCAACACCACTGCGGTGGTTGTACCATCACCAACCTCGTCATCCTGCGTCTTAGCTATCTCAACCAGGAGTTTACCTATTGGGTGTTGTACATCCATTTCATTAAGTATTGTCGCACCATCATTAGTTATCGTTATGTCACCTAGACTATCAATAAGCATCTTATCCATACCCTTAGGCCCTAGGGTTGTCCTCATGACCTCTGACACTGCCTTGGCAACCATTATGTTTATCCTAAGAGCCTCCTTACCAAAGGCCCTCTGCGTCCCCTCCTTAAGCACTAGTACAGGGACTCCACCTATCTGGGCAATGTAGGCCTGCTGACTCATACGTGCCCTTAAAACCGCTTCTATATAAACCTTTCCTAATGTCGCCTAAATGAGGGCTTATTTAATTAATAAGTCAGTCACAAGCCCTAATACACTAACCCTTAATAATCCAACTGCACGCACTAAAATCCATGATATTTCTTGAGACGCTACTGTACATAATTAAGGATGGTAAAGTATTGCTAATAAGGAAGAAGAGGGGGTTAGGTAGCGGTTACTTTAATGGAGTTGGTGGTAAGGTTGAGAGTAATGAGGACATTTATAACGCAGCCATTAGGGAATGCATTGAGGAGATTGGGGTTAAGCCAAGGGAATTGAAGTGGATGGGGCTACTTGAGTTCTGGAACTACGATAATGGTAACGTTGAGTCAATTCACTTCGTCCACGTGTTCACAGCAAATGATTACGAGGGTGAGCTAAGGGAAAGCGATGAGGCTGAACCAATATGGTTTAATGTGGGTGAAATACCGTTTAATTCAATGTGGGAGGATGATTCCCTTTGGCTACCTATAATTCTAAGTGGACGGAGGGTGTACGGTAGGTTTATCTTCAATGGATGGAAAATGATCAACCATGAGGTTCACCCAATATGCATTTAAGGCTTCGGCACGTTAACTCAAGAAACTATATAATACCTGAGCCCTATATGCGTTAAGTTCATGCTATTAAACTGATTCTATATACTATGTCAAGTTTTTCACTTGCACTATACAATATGCAAGGAAAATTATCCCTATGGGTAATGCTTAAATATACCCTATTAGTTAGCCTACTGTGCATTACGTAGAGCGCCTTGATAATGTAAGGATTATAAATAGTTTTCTTAAAATACTCAATAAAGATTATACAAGGGACTTTTGGAGCAGTAGCGTTGTTGAGGAGATCAGGCAAATGGCAGTGTCAGGAAGGCCCATTAGGATATTCAGGAGGGGAGTAAGGGCCTACAGGATCCTTGATAGGTTAAGTTTCGGTAAGGATGAGGTGGTGCTGCATGGTGATGAAACCTACAGCTCAGACTTAACAACAAGCATTAGTGGTATTGAGTTGGCTGCGCCAATATACATCGGCGACATGTCCTTCGGTTCGCTCTCAGGGGTACCTAACGTTGTTGTTGCTGAGGTTGCTGATGAACTCAACCTAGTGGCTGGGACGGGTGAGGGGGGTCTTCACCCTGATGTTGCTAAGCATAGGAGGATATTTGTTCAATGGGCCTCAGCTAGGTTTGGGGTTGACATAGATGTTTTAATGAGGGGGTTAGGTATCGTAATTAAGATTGGGCAAGGGGCTAAACCCGGCATAGGTGGTCACTTGCCTGGTAATAAGGTGACTGGGCCCATTTCAATGGTTAGGAGGATACCAATTGGTGTTGACGCCCTATCCCCAGCCCCCCACCACGACATATACTCAATAGAGGACCTTAAGCAGAGGATTGATGCGCTTAAGGAGGCTACAGGTAAGCCGGTCCTTGTTAAAATAGCGGCCACTAATTATGCGCCTTACATTGTGGTTGGGATAGCTAGAATGGGTGCTGATGGAGTAATTATTGATGGGCATGGAGCCGGGACAGGGGCAGCGCCGCAGGTTGTTAAGGATAACGTGGGTATACCCATAGAGTTGGCTATAGCCTCTGTGGATAAGATGCTTAGGAGGGAGGGGCTTAGGGATGGGTTCACGGTAATAGCCTCGGGTAGAGTGTCGTCAGCTGATGATGCGGCTAAGATTATAGCTTTAGGCGCTGATGCTGTTGCCTTAGGTACATCAGTGTTAAACTCAATGGGCTGCATCATGGCTAGGACATGCCATACCGGCAATTGCCCAGCCGGCATAACCAGTAGGTTGGCTGATGGCTCAGTGGTGGTTGACCATGACTTAGCCAAGAGGGCGGTCATAAATTACCTCAAGGCGTTCCAAGCGGAGTTGGGGTTAATCCTCGATAATCTGGGCTTAGGGAACGTAAGGGAGCTTGTTGGGAGGAGGGATTTACTTAAAGGATACTGCATCACCAGTGAATTAGCTAAGATACTTGATGTTGCAGGAGACTGCACCAGCGAGTTACCGTTAAAGAACAATGGCTCAGTATGGACACCTGATTACTCAATATACGCAAGTCAATTAGCCAAGAAGGGGGATGTGGTGATAAGCAGCATGGGTAGTACAGGGCCTCCTGAGGTTGAACCACCTAAGAGACTCATTGATTGGCTTAGGTTGGATGGGGCTCAGGTTACGAAACCATCAATAGACCCCTATAGGGAGGACATAGACATGTCAGTTTACTTGGCGGGAGGGAGACTACAAATGTCAGCCCCATTAATAATTAGGCCACTTACTAATTGGAGCCCTGAACAAATTGAGAGAGCTAAATTTGTGGCGCACCTAATGGATATAGCCATAGATTTATATGGGTTTAGTAACCCATCAGGCAAGCATTCCTCAAGAACCATGTGGGATAGGTGGATTAGGGGAATTGGCGCATTAGTACTTAGTTTAAGTGACTTAAGCAGTATGAAGACTATATATGAGTATGATTCACCAATATACATCAGGTTACCACCGTTACTAGACCCAATTAAGCCCATTGAACCCTACTTAAGCCAAATCTCAGGCATCATAATAGATGATGCTTTAAGTGGTGAGGTTGACCCAGAGGTATCAGTGGTTAATGCGGATCTTGAACTTAGGAGGAGGGGAATTAGATATAGTGTAGATGTAATAATTCACATGACATCCCTTAGGAGCTCAGGGGATGCGGTTAAGTTGGCTGCATTAGGCGCCGATGCAGTTGAGGTGAGCTCAATCATAGGTAAGGCAGTCACAGTGGATGGGTTTGAGGATAAACTGATAAACATCATTAACGGCTTAAGGAGGGAGATGGCTCAGCTCCTTGGGGCGGCAGGCGTGTATACCTACTACTCAACAATCATTGGCAATAGGGAACTGTTAAGGACCCTTGACCCAAGGGTTAAGGAACTACTTAAGGTTAAGGTGGCTGGAGAATGGTAATTATAAATCATTACCCATCATCATGCGGAATACTAGGCATCATTAGGGCAGGTAATGCCCCAAGCATAAGGGGCAGTGATGTAGTTGAGGCAATAAGCACAGTCAAGTACAGGGGTGTTGGGCTAGGGGCAGGCTACGCTGCAGTGAGGATTAATGGGCATGGTAAGTATAGGGTTGGGTTATTTGCCGTTAATGAATACTACAATGACGTTGAAAACCTCATCACCGAACACCTAGGCATTAGTGGAGCGAAGGTGACTAACATTAGGGTTAAGGGTAAGGTTGGTAAAGTGATTGATGCTGAGTATGAGTTGGAGGGTGTGGATGGTAATGTCGATGACCTAATTAACATAATTAACGATAGGTTATGGGAACTAGGAGGAATAGGTAGGGTTTACTACTGGGGAAGGCATATAACAGTCTTCAAGGGTATTGGACACCCTGATGAGGTGGCTAAAGTATACGGTGTCAATAATTATGAGGCAGACGCATGGATAGCGCACACGAGATTCCCAACGAACTCACCAGGTCACTTACCTTACTGGTCACATCCCTTTGCATTAAACGATACTGCAATAGTCCATAATGGTGAATTAAGCTCCTATGGAGTTAACGCAGTGCACCTAGGAACCACCATGGGGGTTAGGGGGCTTGTTGGCACTGATAGTGAGGCAGTGGCCTACATATTTAATTACCTAGTTAAGGTTATTGGGTTGGATATTGAAACTGCGGTTAAGGTACTGGTTAATCCATCCCTCAGGGGTATTACTGATCCATGGTTAATAAGGCTACTTAACGAATACAGGTGGGCTAGGCTCGATGGACCCTTCACCATAATAATGCTGATGCATCATGCGGATGACGTGTACCTAATAGCCTTAGCGGATAGGTTTAAGCTAAGGCCCGTGGTTGTTGGTTACGATGGACAATACTACTACGCCGCCAGTGAGGAGGCTGAAATTAGGGCAATTTCACCTAACGCAAGGGTCTGGACCCTAGCACCCGGTGGTTACTTAATAGTGTCCCTTAAGAGGGGGGTAGTATCATGGGGTAGGCCTAAGGAGCAATTGGATGTCTTCTTCCCCACTAGGTCATTCCCAAGGCAAAGTGATGGAGACGCCATTAATGCTAAGGGCCTAGATTATAGGGAGATTAATGAGGAGATACTTAGGAGGATTATGAACGGAAGTAGGCTTGTTAAGGTAATTAACGTTAATGGCCAGAGATTCATAGGCGTTAACCTACCTAGGTATAAGCTTAAGGATGTTAGAGTTGAGATATATGGTACACCAGGTAATGCATTAGCCAACTTAAATAATGGCGTTGAGTTCGTAGTCTACGGTAATGCTCAAGATGATGTGGCTGACACAATGCATGATGGTAAGGTTATTATCCACGGTGATGCAAGGGATGTTCTTGGGCAAACCCTCCAAGGTGGTAAAATATTCGTTAGGGGTAATGCTGGTAATAGGGTTGGGGTACAGATGAGGGAATACTCCAGTAAGAGACCATACTTAATCATTGGTGGTAGGGTTGATGACTACCTGGGCGAGTACATGGCTGGCGGAGTCATAATGGTTCTAGGTATTGACGCCTATAGGGCTGGTAAGGAGGCTGAGTTAACGGGTAACTACGTAGGGAGTGGTATGGTTGGCGGTAGAATATACGTTAGAGGTAAGGTGGATTACAGTAAGGTTGGCTTAGCACCATCAAAGCATGAAATAAGAGTACTAACTGAGGCTTTAAGGGAGGAGGGTTACCCTGAGGACACGCTTAATGAATGGTTGAATAGGGTTCTTCAAGTTAGTCATGTACCAAGGCCAATGGCCGATTATAGGGAGTTAACTGAGGATGAGGTGAGGGAATTAAAGCCTGTGCTCATGGATTACGCCAGGGAACTTAAAATTGATGAAAACCTTATCGATGACTTAATTGGTGAAAAATACACTATCATTAAGCCAGGCATCAAGGGAATTTTAACACAGGGCTATAAGGGATTTGAATAACTCAACTACTTACTAACAACAGCGATTACATCCACTTCAACCAATGCCCTGGAATCAATCATACCTGTAACAACTGTGGTTCTAGCCGGCCTACTCTTGAAGTACTCACTGAATAGCTTATTCATTACATCAAAGTACTTGGCATCAGCCAAGTAAACAGTGACCTTAACGACATTATCCAATGATGAACCAGCCTCAGTGAGTATTTTACTAATTTTACCAACAGCATTCCTGAACTGCTCCTCAAAGGACAAATCCTTACCTGGAATAGTACCCAACTGCCCTGACACGAAGACTAATCCATTGGCAACTATTGCGTGAGAATATGGACCAGCCTTAGGTAATCCCTCCACATCAATGCTCCTAATCATCAAGGACGCTGGATAATACTTGTTTTTAAGTATATCACGCATAATGTATGAAAACAGTGATGGGGGGAACTAAGTTGAGTGTAAATGACTTAAGCTTTAAAGGAGAATAAGTGATTACTTAGAATTAGTGGGTGATTTTTAGTGATTCCAGAAGGTTTAAGCAAGGTTAATGAACTAGCCTTAGTATCATTTAAATTTAGACATAGGGGTGATTGGACATTGTGGACTAGGATGATTAACGCACACTTCATAAGCACCACCTGGTACCCAATAATTGATTACGCCAATGTTGAAGTAATTAACGTTAAATGGGTTGATAAGGGATCTAATATACATGAGTACTTCACTAAGCTCAGTAAGAGAGGCTTAATTTATGACGTTGGCCTAGTGAAGAGAATTACTGATAACATGTACCTAGTGGGGTTCATGGGCCCATACCGAAATACCGTTAGGGAGAGACTAATATTGAATAATATACATTACTTTAAGTCATCAATACATGAGGGGGTTCAGGATTGGTTAATACTAGCACCATTAAACAAGGTTAATGATTTTAAGGAATCACTAAGAAGTATAGGCAGATTAATAAACTTCAAGATACAGCACATCACAAGTATAAGGGATGTTGCAAGAGTAATAGCTGGGAATAATAATCTATTGGACTACATTAAACTGGCGTTGACTAATAATGAACTTAAGACACTAAGAAACGCTTGGGAACTCGGCTACTTTAATTTAGGAAATAGAGCAACCTTAAGTGAAGTATCCGCAGCACTTAATAAGGATAAGTCAACCGTGGATAGGCAAATCAAGGAATCGATACGAAAGATAATTTACTACATAATGAGTATTATGTAGGTGAGTGCAACAAATTGCAAGTAATGCTTAAACAAGTATTATATATCAAGTCATGGAACAGGTATGAAACTCACACGTAAACTAATAATACTGGCATCGTTAACAATACTAATTGTTACTATGATTATTGCATTACCCCAGCAGGCTCAGAAGCCTCAAATAATATGGGCTGATTACGGTTCCTTAGTACTAACGGGTCCCATTTACAATCCATTTTACCCAAACACGCTGGCATCGGACTCTGTGACGAGTATAATGACCTATGCACCATTGGTACTTTATAACCCATTCAATAACCAGTTTTACCCTGTTTTGGCTAGGAATTGGAGTATTCAGCTTCTTCCTAATGGCTCCGGTATCTTGACTATTTACCTTAGGCATGGCTTATACTGGTTTAATGGTTCAGCAACAATACCATTCACAGCATGGGATGTTTACGCATACTTCTACATTGAGGATAAGGCATTTCAATCATATGCACCTTTCATGCAGCCTCAATACGCTGATGAATCTATAAGGGTAATTAACAATTATACAATACAGTTTTTATTCCAAACCTGGTCACCAATAGAATGGATACTGTTCATTACGGCTAGTATACCTACTCCATGGCCAATCTGGAAGTCTGTAGTTAAGGTGCTTCAGGGGATGAACTCATCACAAGCACTAGTATATTCAACAAATATAACTAGGATGAATACACCGTATTGGGGAATATTCCCTTACTACTTATCCTACATTAGCACATCAAGCCTTAAAATAACCCTAGAACCCCAGGGTCTTTTAAGCGAATGGCTTACACTCTTCCCATTAGCATCATGGAACTACTATGATCCAACCTTTGAGGAATTTTTCACGGGTAGTCAATATGTGGCAGCAATGGTTGCCCATAAGGCTACATGGGCTGGTGGATCAATGTCTGTTAAACAAGTTGCATTACTGAATAGTAGCGGATTCAGCGCATACTTTGCGCCAGACCTATCAGGTTGGGGTATAACGTTTAACCCTCATGTATATCCATTCAATATTATTAAGTTCAGGCAAGCATTATGCATGATATTTAATAGAAGCGCTGTTGCTGCAGCATGGGGATTAAATTACCCTAACTATTACCCTCAACCAGTGGCACCGGAGACCATTGATATATATCCATTAAGCGTTAGACAATTCCTAATACCATGCACATACAATACTACAAGCGCCGCCCAAATCATGCAGAGTTTAGGATTTAAGGAAATTAATGGATTCTGGTACTTACCTAATGGTACTGAGTTATCAATTGAGGTTCTTGCACCAAGTGGCTGGATTGACTGGGATACGATGGCTTCAGAAGCCATAACACAAATGCAGGCCTTCGGTTTAGATGCTAAATTAATAGCTCAGGATGCTGGAGCATACTGGGGTACTACAATACCTAGTGGGCAATATGTTGCAGCATTATCATGGACTACAGCCTTCACCCCATCGTACTATGCTGCCTGGGAAGCCCTAAGCTGGCCTTGGTGGGCTTTTGGTAATGCTATTTCCGCTAATGTTAAGGGTAGTGATACTTGGCCTTTCCAGTGGCCTAATGGTACATGCACACCGGTTACTGCGCCAGCATCACTCAAACTACCAAACAGTACAGTAGTATGGTGCGTTAACTCAACATTCGGATACATTAACTTGACTAATTGGCAAAACTATTTTAATGCAGCAGAACCAGGTAGTCAAAATTACAATACAGCATTAGCAATCATATTTGCATGGTACCATTACTTCGTACCAATAGTACCTTTAGCAGCTAAGATCGATCCATTCACCTACCTCACACCCATAGCTGATCCAGATTGGATATACGATTGCTTGCCTTATGAAGTACCATTACTATTGGTCTCAGCGAACTGGTACACATATGGTGCAGTAATACTAGAAATGTTTGGTGCTATAGCACCAAGGGGTGTTGTTCCTCCTTTGGCTGAGGCTATTGCTAATGGTAGCTTATGGTTGAAGTATCCTCAGATTGCTAGCTTCATAGGCTTACCAACGCCGGATACCTCAATACAGCAGTGTGTTGCTTCGTACTTCCATATTCCGTATACTCCAGTAACATCAACTACTACAACAAGCACTACTACGACCAC
>ERZ1669250.629-NODE-629-length-14743-cov-3.636506_pt1 | contig 14743 bp, 13 predicted proteins | sample MGYA00579295_ERZ1669250 | MGnify/ENA primary metagenome ERZ1669250 (study PRJEB41166, sample SAMN08046056) | hot springs metagenome | biome: hot spring; feature: acid hot spring; material: thermophilic sediment; isolation source: thermophilic sediment from acid...
TAAGCATGTTTATTGAGTGACTTGAGGGTTCCTTGGGCAACTGGTATGGACGAGACGTGATCTCGGTTCTTGAATGGAACCGAGAAGACTTAATGGACCTCTTTCAAGAGGCCCAGGAAATGGAGAAGTATGCAAAATCAACTCTTCATATACTTGATGGGAAAGTCATGGGGGTGGCTTTCTTTGAGCCCAGCACTAGGACTCGATTAAGTTTTGAAACGGCAATGCTACGGCTTGGTGGGCGATTCATCGAATTAGGCGGGGCCGAGGCGTCGTCATTAGCTAAGGGAGAGAATTTAGCTGATACTGTGCGGATGCTGGATTCATACTCTAATATAATAGTGATTAGGCATGAATTAGAGGGAGCAGCAAAGTTCGCTGCTGAAGTGGCTGATTCACCTGTTATAAATGCTGGAGATGGGGCACAGAACCACCCAACCCAGGCGATGCTAGATGTATACACTATGTGGAGGGAATTCGGTAGGATTGATGGATTAAGCATTGGGCTCTTAGGTGACTTACGATATGCTAGGGTTATTAATTCACTTGTTCAATTATTATCGTTCTTTAATGTTAAGATCCACCTAGTGTCACCGCCTAGCTTAAGACCTAGGAATGAATTAATGGATTTCATAGATGAGAGAGGGATTAAGTACGCATATGCGGAGGATTTAAATGAAGTTATAAGCGATTTGGATGTAATTTACGTGGTCAGGATACAAAAGGAGAGAATACCAGATCCAATTGAATATGAGAAAGTTAAGGGAAGCTTCAAACTAACTGTGGATATTTTGAAGAACGCGAAAAATGAACTAATAATTCTACATCCGCTTCCCAGAATTGATGAAGTTGATTTCGCCGTGGATTATACAAAGCATGCCAGGTACTTTAGGCAAGCTGCACTGGGTGTTCCCTTGAGGATGGCCTTAATCAAATTGGTGCTAGGTGATGTGGAGTGAGCAAGGAATTGATAATCAGTAAGATAAGAAATGGGATAGTAATCGATCACATACCTGCTGGGCGAGCCCTCATTATACTCAAGATTCTCAGGTTAACTGGGACAGAGGGCCGAATTGCGCTTGTCATGAACGTGGACAGCGGCAAGCTAGGGAGAAAAGATATTATTAAGATAGAGGGAAAGAACCTCAGTCAAGATGAGCTAAACATGATAGCGATAATCGCTCCAACAGCCACAGTAAACATAGTTAATGAGTATGAAGTGAAGCAGAAATTCAAAGTTGAGCTTCCAACAAAGGTAAGGAGCATAATTAAATGCAAGAATCCCAAATGTATAACTAATAAAACGAGGGAACCGGTGATCCCATCCTTCACGGTAATCAAGGAGAACCCAGCTACATTGAAGTGCGATTATTGTGGAACCTATAACTCGCTTAAGGATGTCGAATCACAGTTGGTGATAAAATAATGAATAGAAAAGAATTAATAAAGCTATTGAAGGAGTATGGCATAATTCAGTTCGGCAAATTCAAGTTAAGCAGTGGAAAAGAGAGCGATTATTACATTGACATGAGGAGAGCACTATCGATACCGGTAATCTATAGGGAGGTAATTGAAGCAATGTCGCAACTAGTCTCCAACATTGACCTAGTGGCCGGCATAGAGAGCGGTGGAGTGCCGTGGGCAGCCATGTTAGCATATAAATTGGGCATAGGCATGATATATGTGAGAAAGCAACCAAAGGAGCATGGCACCTCAAGATTCGTGGAGGGCATATATACAAGCAATCAACGTGTCCTCATAATAGATGATGTGATGACCACGGGCTCATCATTAATTAGAGGCATAGGACTAATAGAGGCGGCTGGATTACGAGCGGTCCAAGCAATGGTAATAGTAGATAGAAGCGGTGGGGGCATTGACTTGAAAGTCCCGCTTCAATACGTGCTTAGAGCTGAGGAGATATTGGATGAACTTAATAGAATTAATCAATAACCTACCGCCTGAGGCTACATATGAGACATCCCACGCATTAATGCGGCTATCCCTATTGAGTCGGGCAGTGAAAATACTTGGACCAAAAACCTATGCTCCATACGAGTTTCAGGGCAAGACGCTGGATGGATTGCTTGGAATTGGGGCTGGTATAGATAAGGATGGATTATTGATGGACCTTGCCGCAGTAATGCCGATTGGATTCCACGTTATTGGTTCAGTTACACCTCAACCTAGACCCGGTAACCCGCGTCCACGATTCATTAAGTATCCGGCAAAGCGAGCAATGATTAATGCAATGGGATTACCCTCCCGGGGCGCTGGTTTTGTTCTGGATCTAGTTAGAAGAAAGTGCCCTTCATGGCCTAAATCAAAGCTACTGATTATTAGTGCCGCTGGCTTCACGGTTGATGATGTTATTAAGGTAGCTACGGCAGCCTCAGAAGTTAGATGTGTGGATTATGTTGAGGTCAATATAAGTAGCCCCACTTATAGGGGTCAATGGCTAGAGGGAGGACTTGAGGAGTTACTTAAGAGAATCCGCAAGCTGGATACGCAAGTGATAATAAAGGTGCCGCTTCTAAGTGATGTTCAAGCCGAGCTGAGACTAATTAAATTGCTTTCCGAAGCCAAACTTGGCTTAACAATAGCTAACACCCTTCCCGTACAGGCGCCGCTTTCAAGGGGCTACGGTGGATTAAGTGGTGCGCCAATAAATCCACTGGTGCTGCGATTATTACGGTTGGCTAGGCAATTATCGCGTGACGTACCCATAATAGGCATTGGGGGGTTCATGACGGGCGAGTCTGTTATAGAGGGGCTACGCATGGGTGCTGACTTAATTGGGATAGTCACTGCATTTGCATTAGAGGGGCCTCTAGCAATTTACAGAATATTAAGGCAACTAAATTACTTAGTGGGGAACCTTCATTCCTTATCTTGATACAGGAATGCTGCCTCATCCATTAGTTCCTCTAACTCCATATGGCCATACCTAGATAGTACATCATCTACAATTGATTTAAGTCTTCCAAGCAACCAACCACAATCGAGGGGGGCCTCACTTATTAATGTAATCGATGAACCATTAACCTTAACTAAACCCATTCTAGTCATTTCCTCGACTGCATCGATAAACTCTGAACTTATGGGGAGATCGCCCTCCATGCTCCAGTTAAAGGCATCAAAACTACCTAAATTATCGACAATGAAGCATAAAGCCCCTAATCTATCTAGATTACTGGCTTTAAGAGCCTTAAGCAGCATGACTACGATGCATTGCCTAATATTCATTGAGGTAACTGAGCTCTAGGCATTAAAAATGTTACCTTGCCGAGATCGATTATTAAATAATTAAAGAAAAATCTATAGCTATTATAATTTATCTGACTATTGTCCTTGCCTGTTCCCTTAGGAAGTTAAGCAAATAATAAGGACCATTAACTCCCCTACCTGTGGCTCCACTGGCTTTCCAACCCGTAAAGGGTTGTGCACCAGGCCATGCACCGGTCGTGGCGCCGCCTCTCCTATTAGCATATACAACACCAAACTCTATATTATCAAAGAAATAATTTACCTCATTCATATCTTCACTGAATATTCCCGCCGTGAGTCCATACTCCGTATCATTAGCCTTAAGAAGAGCATCATCTAATGTAGTGAAGGAATCCACTAAAATAATGGGAAGGAATAACTCTGTATACCACAAGTAATTACCCTGCGGTACATTTACGAGTATTGTTGGCTCCACGTAATAGCCCCGGCTAAATTCGCCATTATTCAATACCTTACCACCATGGAGAACCTTACCACCAGCCCGCACGGCATCTTCAATATACTTAACATAATTCTCCTGCGCTGATTTATTTATGACTGGACCCATGAACACATCCCTATGACGCGGATCACCAACCTTTATTGTCCTTGTCTTCTCGAGCAGTCTAGAAATGAATTCATCATAAATGTTCCGCTGAACATAAACTCTAGCTGCTGCTGAGCATTTTTGACCATCAAAGCCGAAGGCAGCTCTCATTACGCCTTCAGCTGCCTTATCTAGATCAGCCTTTGAGGTGATTATAACCGGGTTCTTACTGCCCATCTCTAGAACTATTGGCTTAGGCCAGGGCTGTGATTGAGTGAATCTTCTATAGAGTCTCATACCAACGTCCCTAGAGCCGGTAAAGGCTATCCCGGCCACCTTTGGATTGGCAACAATGGCGTCCTCAAATGCCTCTCCGGACCCTGTGACTAGGTTTATGGCACCACTAGGCACGCCTGCCTCTATCATTAATTCATAGAGGGAAACTGCAGATAATGGTGCCTCGCTGGTTGGTTTCCAAACTGCAGTATTACCGGTGAGTAGAACGCCTGTTAGCATTCCCTTGGCCAATGCCATCGGGAAATTAAATGGGGAAATGACTGCCCACGCACCATATGGCTTCATGACACTAAGGGGCTCTTCTCCCGGCACTGGGGATGACATGGGTTCCTCATATCCATTCATCTTAGTCATCAAATCAGCATTATATCTTAGTACATCTATCATCTCATAGACCTCTGCAAGAGCTTCGAACCTATTTTTACCGACCTCATAAGTGATTATAGCGGCTAGTCTAAATCTATTCTTCTCTATTAAATCAGCGAGTTTCCTCATTACCTTAACTCTGTTTCTCCAATCCTCCTTTGACCATTCCTTGAAGGCCGTTATAGCTGAATCAAGGGCCTTAGCGAATTCAGGGGCGCCACCTCTTTGGAATCTTCCTATCAATATATTGGTATCTATTGGACTTCTTTTCTCAAACGTGTGTCCTACGGATGCGCCTTTACCATTAATATAGATTGGCCATTCTCGGCCCAGAATATCTTTGACATCCTCTAACGCTTTTTCATATAATGGGTGAATTCCCTCATCTGCCATTATGGATACGTAAGTTATTTTTTTCTCAGTCATTAATTTTGGGTAATGCAACCATTTTATAAGCGTTATCAGTACTTGATAACGCATGATAATATGAGATTTTAAATAATGGCGTTAATAATTAAAACGAGATACATTGACGGCATTACATGGATCTCCGAGATTACGAGAAGTGGCCATCAATATCCAAGTCGGTATATGAATCAATAGAAGCGAGGACGCCGGTTAAACCATCGTCGATATTGATAACTGGAATGGGAGGGTCTGGAATAGTTGGAGACACAATTAAGGATTACTTGGGTAATAGGCTACCGATTCATGTAATTAAAGACACAATGATACCTGACTGGGTTAATGGAAAGACATTGACTATAGCCATTAGCTACTCTGGAAACACAGCTGAAACACTGTGCAGTGCATTGCTAGCACATGGTAAGGGCTCGCATGTAATTGGAATAACTACCGGTGGAAGGATGCTTAAGGAATTTAATGAGAGAGGCATAAGCGTTATAACTGTACCTTCAGCCACTGCCCCCAGGTTTGGGTTCCCCCAACTCCTCTATGCTGCTCTAGCAATTATCAATAAAGCAATAGGAATAGAGAAGAACGATATAGAGGAAAGCATAGTCGCCCAAGAAAACGCATTGCACGATAAATCAATTGCGGCAGATATAGGCAAACAACTCATTGGTTACGTGCCCTATATATTCGTGGATTCCAAGGTGCAGGGAGTAGCTGTTCGCTTCAAGAATGATTTAAACGAGAATGCTAAGACACCCGCAATAGTGGCAACAATACCGGAGGCCGATCATAATGATATAGTAACCTTAATGATGAAACATCCCGTCAAACATATACTTGTGAGGGCTGGACCTAACCCTATAATTGATGCCGTTGAAATAGTGTTCAACGATTTCTCGTCACAATTAATTAAAATTGATCTAAGAGGCAATGGGATCCTAGCTAAGGAACTTTATGGTATTTCATTGCTTGGAGTGACGACGCTATACATGGCCGATGCCTTAGGCGTAGATCCTGTTAGAACGGACCCAATAGATACATTGAAGAAGAGGATGGGTAGGTTGTGTTGATTCAACGAGCAGCTGAATTATTTATGGCAGTATCCCTTGGAGCGGCAGCTGTTCAAGATATACATAATAGAATGATAAATGACCTAACGTGGTTCCTTGCCGCCCCCGGAATTGCTTTGTCCATTTGGTTAATAAGTAAGTCACCGCCCTACCTTACTTCGCTGTATTTATTGGATGCTGGAATTGGAGTTATGCTAGCTATAGCTATATGGATCACGAAGACCATGGGAGAGGCGGATGCGATAGCAATGGGCCTTATACCAATAGCTACGGTTCCACCCATTCCATTGACTCCACTCAGCGCAGCATTGAATGCTCCAATAATAGCTACGCTGGTTAATAGCATGATTATAACTATACCCTTCATAATATGGAATGTGGCGCTCAATGTGAAAAGAATGAGCAAATGCCCCGAGCTCAGCAGTGCCACTATGCTGACCCAAATTGCCTATATTATATTCTTGACGTGTGAAAAATCAATACGCGTCAAGCAAAAGCCATGGGCCTACTCACCCGGCAAATTAAGCGTAAGAATCAGCGATGATGTGGCTCAAGTAACTGAAGATTCCGAGTACATTCTAGTTAGTTACAATATGCCCTATGTGGCCTACATATTTATTGGCTATATCATGTACATCCTAGTTGGGAACATTATGATTCCCCTAATTAGATTACTCTAATCCATTTCTAGTTTAGATTAATTAAATATCTTATCAATAATTGATGCCAGCGAGTTTTTAACTAGGACCTATTAAGGATAATATGCTTATTACACTTTTGCTGGCCTTGGCGTCCCTAAATGTAGTTCAAGTTAATGGTTCCTTCGTCTTTCTAATAAATGGTACAACATGGATTGGGGAACCGATTGGTAATGGTTCCTACGTATTAATGAGCATTAATTCCACTAATGAAGTGATTGCACTCCTCCATAATGATTCTCTTCATGTGATTTACGATATTCAGTTAATAAGGGGAAACCCATCATTAATTGCGCCCCTTGAATTCCCAGCTAATCAGTCAAACAATGTAATAGCGGTAACCAATGCATCTATCAATACTTATCTCAGGTTATTTACTGTAGATAATCTCAGCGATGGGGAATTAATAGGACCAAGCCGCAACATAACCTACTTAGGGTATCCACCATACACTATACAATTGGGCAGTGGAACCAATTGTACATTGAAAGGTATATCAATTATTTTCCTAACTCATCCATCACTTATACCAATACCTGTCTATGTCAATACGGGTCCCAATGTCGAATATATCACTGGAAATGTAACTATTGACTCAATAAAACCTAATGTCCCAATAAAAGTGCTGGGACCAGATTATGTAATTGAACCACTAGGATCAATCTCCTCGGTAACTTACACTATTCAAGTCTGTGTTCCCAGAAACAATTCTTTTGCTTCAATTAATTATATCATTAGGAACATTAGATTCAGCGGAACATATAGATACGCCACATCAGTGCCATATAATGATCCCATAACTGGGGTGCCGCTATATAAAATAGGTTGGTGCAGTGATTATGCATACTATGCAGCTAATATGCTGAGAAAACAGGGAATAAACGCTAGGGTAGCGGTAGGATACATTATAGGGAGCGATGGAAAGGTAACTGGAATGGATTACCATGCATGGCTTGAAGCATCGATGATGAATAATGGATGGATAGATATCGAGATAACTCCACCTGAATTAACGCCCACTGGCTCAAGCAGTATATGGAATCCAATTGATGCATTAATTGGGTTAATAATATCTGTGCCTGCTTTAATAGCCCTATTGCTAGCAATGGTAGAGAGAAAATACTCATTAACTTCCTCACCCTGAAGGAATATAGACCCTAAGGCATGAAGTACTCCTCTTCTTTGTGCCAGATCAGTTGCCCTCCTTTCTTAGCATTGCAAGCCGTATTCTCACTATCTCTCCATAAAAAATGGTCAGAACGAATCACTGCAAGATTATACGTGTTCTAAAATCTTTCTACGGTGAAAGACGGACCTTGTTTTTGAATTCATCGAAGTGCGCCTCCTTATGCATAAGCCTTAAATTCTCAGTTAGTGATACTTTCGGGGCTTAGTAATTAAAGTTTATAAACGGGGCTAATATATGGTTGCCGTAGATGTCATTAAATCAATCTAAGAATATGGATAGGGATATTCCTTCCAAGTCGCTGAGCAGAATAAGGTTCGGCATATTATCGCCGGATACTATTAGGAGAATGTCGGTTATGGAGATAACAACATCTGAGACCTACGATGAGGCAGGCAATCCCGTTAAGGGAGGAATAATGGATAAGAGACTCGGCGTGGCGGAGCCTGAGGCTGTATGTGAAACTTGCGGTAATGATTATAGCAGATGTCCTGGTCATTTCGGTAGGATAGAGTTAGCACGTCCAGTGATTCATCCAGAGTTCGCTAAGCCTATTCATGATCTACTAAGGGCTACCTGTAGAGAATGTGGACGAGTTCTACTCACTGATCAAGAGATTGAGAGGTATAGAACAAGGCTGGAGAGGCTTAAGAAGCATTGGCGACTCACCAGGGATAGAGTCATCACCAAGATAGTTAAAAAAGCAATTAGCCGCGATACTTGTCCTCATTGTGGAGCAAAGCAATTAAAGATAAGGCTGGAGAGACCCACTGATTTCTATGAAGAGACGGAGAATCATATAGAAATAAAGATGGATCCAATCAAGATAAGGGAACGATTAGAGAAAATATCTGACTCCGACTTAGAGGTTCTCGGCATTGATCCAAGCTCCGCGCGGCCTGAGTGGGCTATCCTAACAGTGATACCGGTGCCTCCACCGCAGGTTAGACCATCAATTCAGTTACCAAATGGGCAAATGAGCGTTGATGATTTAACCCACAAATTAGTTGAAATAGTTAGAACAAATGAGAAGCTGAGGAACGCGATTGAATCGGGTTCTCCCTCGATGATGGTTGATGATGTGTGGAACTTGCTTCAGTATCATGTATCCACATATTTCAACAATGAATTGCCTGGTTTACCTCAGGCAAAACATAGAGGGGGGAGACCATTAAAGACATTAGCACAGAGATTAAAGGGCAAGGAGGGTAGGTTCAGAGGAAGCCTCTCCGGCAAGAGGGTTGACTTCTCTGCAAGAACCGTAATTAGCCCGGATCCGAATATAAGCATAAATGAGGTTGGGGTACCCATAGATATAGCCAAGGAATTAACAGTGCCTGAATACGTTACTGAGTGGAATATAGACAAGATAAAACAACTGGTTGTGAATGGCCCAGAAATATGGCCTGGTGCAATCGAGATAGTGGGGCCGGATGGTAGAAAGCGAAATCTAAAATATGTCAGAGATAGAACTGAGGTTGCTAAGTCAATAGTGCCTGGTTCAATAGTGTATCGACACTTAATAGATGGGGATATAGTCCTATTTAATAGGCAACCTAGCCTTCATAGAATGTCCATAATGGGCCATATAGCTAAGGTGCTTCCAGGCAGAACCTTTAGGCTTCACTTAGCAGTGTGTCCGCCGTATAATGCCGACTTCGATGGAGATGAAATGAACCTGCATGTACCGCAAACCGAGGAGGCGAGAGCCGAGGCTAGGCTTCTCATGCTTGTTCAGAACCACATAATAACGCCAAGGTATGGTGGACCCATTATAGGCGCTAGGCAGGACTACATAACAAGTGGTTACTTGCTTACTAGGAAAGATACGCTAATTAATAAGGAGCAATTAATGTATCTATTAGCTGCCGCTAATTATAATGGCGAAATAATGGAACCAGCCATACAGTATCCTGAGGAGCTTTGGACTGGAAAACAAGTTATATCAATGTTATTGCCGAAGGACCTTAATTGGACTCAGGCCACAGCAATGCGCTCCACTTGTAAGGATGCCTATAATTGCTTCACTGATGAATACATAGTTATAATTAATGGTTACATGGCAACCGGGGTCCTAGACAAGAAATCCATAGGAGCAGAGCAAGTCAATTCCCTTTGGCACACGATAGTGAAGAGGTACGGAAGCGATGAGGCGAGAAAGTGGATTGACTCCACGCTTAGGACAATAATGAGATTCATCGATCTTAGAGGGTTCACCATAGGCATGGATTCATTAGAGTTAGGGGAGGAGGCATTCCATGAAATTCACGAGATAGAGAATAAATATGAGGAAGATGTAAACAAACTTCTAGAGAGCTTCTACGCAAAGACCCTAGAGGCAGATCCAGGATATACTGTTGAAGAGACCCTAGAGAATAGAATAACAATACTCCTCTCCAAGATAAGGGAAGAAGCAGCAGCGATAATTGATAAATACGTTGATAAGGATTCCGACGCGTATATAATGGCAAAGACAGGAGCAAGGGGTAGCTTAGTGAACTTAACTCAAATGATGGCGTTATTAGGTCAGCAAACAGTCAGGGGCGAACGATTCAAGAGAGGATTTCTCAATAGAACGCTTTCCCACTTCAACCAAGGAGACCTGGGACCCGAGGCTAGAGGATATGTCAGGTCCAATCTAAGAAGTGGACTGACGCCGATAGAGTACTTCTTCCATGCTGCAAGTGGCAGAGATGGACTAGTTGATACAGCAGTGAGAACGTCGCAAAGTGGGTATGCCCAACGACGATTGATAAATGCAATGCAAGACATGTATGTATCATATGATGGGACAGTACGAACGTCCTCGGATCTCATAGTTCAATTTAAATACGGCGATGATGCGGTAGATCCATCGAAGAGCGATCATGGCTCAATAAACGTAGATGATATTATAAAGAGAGCACAAACAATTAAAATCACAAAGGAGCAATAATAGAATATGGATAATTATTTACAATGAAATAATTATCTTTATTATTTAATCAAAACCTATTTTTCCTTTAGTCTCGCGTGGCTTTACTGCTTCTCAGACCTAGATCCGTCTTCCTCATCCACATCGTTAGTCTCCTTGGGACCAAGTGCCCTCGTGCGTTTTTGCAGAGAGCCCCTCATAGTCGCTTATTCCCAGTCCCAAGGGAGTAGACCCAGCTAGCAGTCATGTACCTTACTATGTTATAAAAACCTCCATGGGATCGCCCATCCTCTTCCGTGATGAAGGAGACCTTCACCTCCCTTAACCCCCAATTATTTTAAAAATTTAAATTAAGCAAAAAGGAGCCTAAGCCTGGATGCCTAAGGGAAGTAGTACCGATGTAAGAAAGACACAGTCGCTTGGAAAGTCATCAATAGGAGTTACGATCCCGAAGAATTGGGCTGACGCTATAGGACTGGGACCGGGTTCACCTGTATATCTAGAGCTTAGAGATGAGGGCATCTTAATAAGACCTATAGCCAAGGAGACCCAACGCAGCAGCAGTATTCATGTATCTACAGAATCATCTATCGATGGCATTCTAAGAATGGTAATAAGCTCTTACTTAAGGGGCGATAATTTCATAACTATTAAGTTCGATAAAGCCAATTCCCTAACTAAGGATACCTTATTTTCAGCCATTAAGTCAAAGTTAGCTGGAATAGAGCTAATAGAGGAGAACACAACTGAGGCCCGAGTGAATATCCTTTCAGTTCAAACCCAACTACCGTTGAGCAAATTAATGCATAGAATGTGGTTAACAGTGAGGGGAATGATGCGGGATTCCCTTGACTTAATTGGGAGTGGCGATGAAGCCTTAGCTAGGGATGTCACGGCCAGGGATGATGAGGTAGACAAAACATACTTATTAATACATAGGCTAATAAACATGGCAATAGAGGGAAGAATATTGCTGAGCTCCATATCATTACAGAATAGAATGGAGCTAACCCCATATTTATTGGTTGCTAAATCCGTGGAGCGCAGCGGGGACCATGCCTGGAGAATAGCGCAATGGGCACCTCACCTAAATGCACCGAATCATGCTGTGGAGACCGTTAAGAACCTTGGAATACGGGTTCTAGAACTCGGCAATGAAGCGCTGACGGCATTCATAGGCAAAAACACAGATATAGCCATGAAAATTCTGGATAAAAGAAATATCCTACTAAACGAGAGAGTGGAGGCCATGGAGGCAATGCATGAAGTCGCCATGGACTCACGGGGATATATGCTTCTAGTAATAGAATCAATAGGAAGAATAGCTGCATATGCCTTTGATGTAGCCGAGACAACGCTTGATGCATACTCTACATAGACCAGTCTCCTCTCCGCCTTGAGGGGAGTTTCTCGAGATTTGGTTACCTCTATGGGTTGCTCTCTGCATTGCGGGAAATAAGTTCCTGCCAAAAAATGACCGGCAAAGCCAAATATAGCAAACAAGGAGCTTAAAAAGCCTACCCAGCCCTAAAAGGCAAGTGTTATCTGTTTCATCAGCACTCGGCAAACTCGTCACCAATACCGGTATTTTTTAGTCATCACTCGCCAATTGATTAGTGAATTGGGTTTAAAATTCTTGCTTTAAGCTGAGTATGCTTCACGCAAAATCTTATTGCCTTGATTGTTTGAAACGTGGATGTTGAATTAATCTATCTCTAACCATTTTACCCATTTCCGTTAAACCACCATTGCTGCCAAGTAGCCCCATTTCCTGTAGAATAGATAAGTCGCTGGGCATGGGTGAACCATTAAGAAACCTAGACCAAGTCATTAATAACTTAGCATCGCTTAGTATTAATTCGACGTATAAATTAGGCAATGATTTATCGAGTTCTCTAAGCATTAGTTCGCCATCTCTGCTTAATCCATAATATACATGATGTTTTCTTACCTCATGCTTTCTCTTGAACTTAGCATAAGTATTCTTTAGTACAGGCTTATCTATCCTATTAACTAAGCCGAGTCTCTCTAACTGTTCTAATAATTGAACCACAGAACCAAGAGGTATACCGGTATCCTTCATTATGGATTTGCCATAATCCACATTAGCTCTTTTCAAGTGCCTCATAATGGCTATCATTCGCCAATCCAATAAAATAGCCCTTAACCGTTCATCCACGGCTTCCTCACAACTTAAATCTTATTGCTGCTCTATCTATGGACTCAAAAATCGTTGGATGCGCATGAGCAAGAAGAGCCACATCCTTAATTCTAGCATTAGTGGCTACGGCTAGTGCCACTTCATTTATTAGCAAAGAAGCATCCTCCCCAACTATTTCTCCACCTATTATTCGTTGCGAATCTCTCTCAATAACTAGTTTTAACCATCCCTCTCTAGCCCTCAATATCTGCGCATACGCATCATCCTCCAATTGATATTTAACTGTAGTATATGGAATACCCCTAGCCCTAGCCGTATCCTCAGTTAACCCAACCACTGCTACCTCGGGTTCACTAAATACGGTAACCGGTATAGAATTGAAATTCACTTCATAGATTGGAGCACCATGAAGCATATTCCATGCGGCTATCGTGGATTCCTTAACCGCAGCATGGAACAACATGTATTGCCCAATTACATCGCCTGCAGCATATATGTTGGGTACCGGGGTTCTCATTGTTGAATCGACCATTACCTTTCCTTTATCCACTATATGGAGAACATCAAGCCCCTCCACAAATGGCTTTCTTCCAACAGCCATCACCACTTCCTCGCCTTTTACGAATCGCCTTCCAGTTGTCGTATCATACTCCACTATTTTTTCGTTTCCATCATCCCGTATGGATGCCACCTTGGAATTAGTTAATACAGTTACTCCACTCTTCTCCAGGCTTGCCTCTATTTCGGAAACAACATCACTGCTCCATCCATTTAATATGCGTGGAAGCATTTCTATAATAGTTACCTTAACCCCCATACGGCTGAGCATAAATGCGACCTCTACCCCTATGTATCCGCCACCTATTATTACAACGCTTGATGGTATCTTCCTGTGCCTAGTGCGGAAACCGAAGAGCTCCATGCTGCCTATGGATAAATCGCTTCCAGGAATGGGCAACTTAATCGGAATGGAACCAGTAGCAATGAGGAGGCGGCCGGCCTCAATATCCTTACTCCATGTTCCTCCCTGCACTCTAACCTTATTATTTCCCACTATTGTGGCAATACCCTTAACTAATTCAAGTGGGGCATGTTCCTTCACTTCCCTTATATGTTGGTTATAACGAAGTTCCTGAACCCAATCCTTATTATCTATGAGATTTTCCCAAGTCAGTTTTACTTTTTCAATATCGCTATTTCCAACTGCGGTCAGCATGTTTCTCATGTTCCTTAATAAATGAATGCCCATTCTCACGGCCTTAGATGGAATACACCCCTCATATAGACAAGAACCGCCTAGATTGCCTTTATCATCTATCATTAAAACATGTAATCCGCCTTTGCTTAACTCGAAGGATCCATGGTAACCACCGCCACCAGCTCCTATTATCACTACATCATATTTATCTTTCTTCGGCGGCTTCTCAAATTCTGGATCTGTAGGTGGATAGGCTGGATAATTACCTAGCTCCATGCCTTTGGCTATTAAAGCATCGCAATTAAATGATTATCTTCGTTGAATGACGAATAGGGCCCAACCCCTCCACAAGCGACAGCTAGACCCAGCGCCGACGAGCGCCCAGCATCCAGTCAGTGGACCCCTGAACACGCCCACCGCGACTTAGGGCTGCTCCCTCCCGGGCCTGACCCGCTTCGCCGCGTACCTAGGTCCCGACTCGCCCTACGGCGGGTGAGCCTAGGGATGAGCGTTCCAGGGGGCTGGCATTCATCGCCGGCAACCCATTGACGCGGGGCCATTGCTGTCGCCAAGCGAGGGTTTCGGCTCCCGTTAACCTACGGCTCCTTTAGGGAGGAGAGGGCGG
>ERZ1669250.630-NODE-630-length-14732-cov-4.960414_pt1 | contig 14732 bp, 14 predicted proteins | sample MGYA00579295_ERZ1669250 | MGnify/ENA primary metagenome ERZ1669250 (study PRJEB41166, sample SAMN08046056) | hot springs metagenome | biome: hot spring; feature: acid hot spring; material: thermophilic sediment; isolation source: thermophilic sediment from acid...
TTATCATTACTTCATTAAATTCATTTTGATATTTACCAGTATATTTTTTAGATAATAGGCCATAAAGCACAGATTGATTTAAGAAGATTTTATTATAAATATCTTTATACTTTCTGATAAATATGATAAGCAGATTTCTAAAATGGGCAAGATCTAATAGTAGTGTTCTTACTTTCTTTTTTCTTTCTTTACCACTGATTCTTATAGAAAGGATTTCTTTGTTAGTAAGTATATTGACATTTTCTATAATCATGATATATTCAATATAATCATTTAGTTATGGTTGTCAAGATGGAATGTGTTTTGGGGAATGATATAAGGTTAAAATCAATTGGTGGGTCAATATACCCACTTGAATTTAACTGAATAAGCTTCTTCAAACAATAAAGAGACTCTCTTACATCGTCATCTTGAATAGTGCTAATCTTACTCAGCATAACCACCACATCTGTAGTATTAGTTACTACATATAATCGTTCTAAAATAATCTTAACAAAGTTGAGATCTAAATTCACATGATTTATTTTACAGCATTCAGTCATCACATATACCTCTCAAGAACATGTTAATGTGGTGAAGAGCTCATTAAAGACATAACCGATACAGTAATTTCGTACATACCAATCATGACTAAAACGGCAGGTATCATAGATAATAAAATTAATGTTTCCGATAAAAAAGCAACAGCTTGTTCAATTACTTTATCAAATGTAGATTTTTTATCTTCGATAATAGATCTTAAAACGCTATCAAACTGATTTAGCTCCACACCTAATTTAATAGACGCAATCTCTACATCATCGAAATACTGTTCCAAAAACTCTGCTAATCCTTCAAAACCCTTTTTGCGTGATCTATAATTTTTGATAGATTTTCTGATAGACTGCTCAATATCGTTGACAGAAAGCCCAAGAGAAAGAAAAAACAGCATAATATTGCCATATTTATATCCATTAATAGCTTTATAAGCATCTTTAAGTTTTGGGATTTTTTCTGGATATTTCGTTAAAGGTATATACACTACTAAACCAATAGCAATAATAATAGGGAAATATAATGTTTTAATGGTTGCTAATGTAGAAAGCCCTTCTTTCATGCTCATAGACTGCATTTGATGAAGTATGCTATTAATAATATAATATCCTATCAATGATACTAAAACATACATAATCAAAGGTTTAGTGATAGCTCCCTTAATTTTGTCTAAACCTTTTTTGATAATATTAGATGTTTCAAAATATTCTCTTAATATGTTAGATGTACCTATCCCTTGCACTTCCCCTAATTTTAACAACTGTATGGCATCTTTGTCTAAAAATGGTCGATAAAGATCTGATTTAGTTAATCTATCTTTATTTTTTAGTATATACACAACATATTCATTAGGTTTCTTATGTTTAGATTGGACATACCTAACATAATTTTCTAAGATGTCCATTACATTGATTTTGCGTATGGAAGCAATGACCTCTGCATTTAGAACTATCCTTCTTGCTTCTTCTTTCTTTTTAGCAGATAAAATGTCATTAATAGTTTTTTTAACTTGTTCTATCATCGGTTTCACTTTGTCACGGTCATACTTTGACTTTGTTTACTTGCAGGTACTACTTGCACTTTAATATTAATGGGGTGCATTCCATTAGGTTGTGATTGAGATGGTTGTGATGGTGGATTCGACACATGAGTTGATGTCACCTCAGTCGGAGATGCATGTGCATCAACAGGTTGCGTACTTACCGGTTGTGTTGTCTGAGCAACAGTAGGTGATTGAGCTGTCGAGTTATCGCTCCAATTTAATACAAATGTACCACCAATACCTTCACTGGATATCTGTACATTGTTAACATTTATGTTGTATCCGCATAAAGCTTCCATATTATACAAAAATTGCCCCGTCTTATACAAATCTATCGATGTATTGTTCACAGTAGAAGTTTTGCCATCTGCATTTACAACAAAATCTGCTTGTAAAGCACTAGGCCTGCTTTGAAGGACAAAGTGATTCTCTTTCAGAAAAGATAAACACTTTAAAAAATTCGCATTCTGAATCAAAAGCGGGATCACTTTTGCTTGCGCCTGAAAATCTTGATAGGTTATCGTGACAGTTTTAGTATTACTTCTTTCGTAGTATTTGCCATTCAACTTTGTGCCCACAGCAGGATATGTATAATCCTCAGTCAAGGTATAAGTACAAGTTGCACTTTGCGGAGTTGATGATGTGTTAACAGAAATTTGCTTCACTATCACACCACTATTATGTAGCTTTTGCAACTGATTATCCATATCTCTAAAACACTGGTATTCTGCTAATGCTAAAGCATAATGCTCTTGAATAGGCGAAAAAGATGGTGGGGATGGTGGCTTGCTTGGAGCTGTAGGGCGAGCTATGTTTGGCGGTATCATAGTATGCATATTATTGCCTTTAGGCTTTGCTATAAACAACTTGTAACCGCCAATAGCAACTGTTCCCAATGTGACAACAATAATACCTATATAAATAGCGTCTTTCTTTCTTGCTTCACCTGCAGTAACATTTTTAACGGCTTCCTTGATCTCGTTAAAGGCTATATCTCTAGGCGGTATCGATAGTTCTGTCACGCGTTGCTTTACTTTATCTAAAACATTAGCTTCATCGTCAATGTTATATATAATAAAATAAAACTTAGAGGTAAATGGTACAGAAAAGAAAATATATTTATATCCATTTACCTCAGTAGCGATACTGTGATTTTCGTGTATACTGCCATCTTCTAAACTAAGCAAATAATACTTATACAAGATACTCATTACACCTTTATGCTTTTTATACTGCTTCGCAATACTACGGTTCAACTCTTTATCTACATCTTTAATATCAGTAACTAATTCTAAAGATATTTCGATAAAAAATTCTTGGCCAGTACTGCTGTCCTTCTTGCCATTCTCTTGCGACCTCACAACCTCTGATTTTTTCTTTAAAAACTCAAACATTGCTAATGCCATAAACAACAATCAATATGTTACTGACATATTACATTAGGCAAAGAACATGATAAAGTAGAACCGCTTTGAGTGCATTGCCATCCAGAATATGTGCTTTGAATTTCAGTTTGGGCACTGTTAAGAAGCCCAATCTCATTTGGTGGAACAGTTATTGTAATAGTAGCAGTAGAAGTACCGCCATTAGATGCATTGCAACTATATGTCCAATTATTCATCTGCGGTACAGTACAAGTACCGCCATTAGTGACATTAGGGCAAAGAGCTGCACCGATGAGTCCAGGAGCATCGCTACCAGAAGTAGGTTGTTGTACTTGAAAAACACCTAAATTGTTTATGCTACCAGCTGGATAGTAACCGCCGTTATTAGCCTTTGCAGATTCTACAGCGCCGAACAATGTGCTAATAGTTTGAGATATTTGAGTTTGCTCTGAACTAGACTCTGATTTTTTATAAACAAAAAATGCTAAACCTATGACAACAATACCTAACACAAGAGCAAGAAGTGTTTCTATAATCGTAAGGCCGGCGTTATAACGCATTTTACTGTAAGCACTATGTCTTACATGGCTGTCTTTAAACACAGATAAGACTGTCGTTTTTTTCTTTATGTTAGCAAACTTTAAATCCATAGCGGTTTTCCACTGTTCCAAACGAGAATTCACTACTCTTAACAACAAGGGCGTAGAAGATAAAATTTTATGAATAGGCTTCAACCAAAAAGAAAGATCGTCTTCATGATGAAGAGTATCTACTAATTCAAGACTTACATCTTTCACAGACGATGTTGAGATACTCTTGGAATTATAATGTACTGCACTAAAAGCTGAATAATCTTGACGGTCCTGTATACCATCATGTTTCACGGGGGCTAGCTCCATGCTAGCATTTGCATTCAAAAACAATTTTTTCATGTGCAAACCTCCTTTTAAATATACAATAATATTATACCATCATATAACACATTTGTCAAGATTATCGCCCATTTTCCATCCCTGTAAAAAGACCAATAGTTTGTATTTCTCCTTTTTCTTTTTTCCCCAGCTTAAACTTGGTTTCTATAGTCAAAGAATTGCTATTAATAGATTTGACACACATATGATTGGTAATACATTGTCCTTTAGTCAATATCCCATAATTAGTAATAGCTTTACAATATATTCCATTGCACATAGTTCCATACAAAATAACACTATTAGAAGAAAGAGACATAGGTGATTGATTACCAATTAAAGATTGAAGAGAGGGGAGGCCATTTGGTGTATTTGCGGGCTGAGGTGGCTTGTTTTGAGGTTGCCCTGGTTTAAACAAATTAAAACCTTGGTTTACAACATTAGGAGGTGGCGGAGGAATAGAAGGCAATTGAGGCTGTGTCCCTACAGATGTATTTGGAGGTTGAGGCGTAGAAGGAGGAGTACCTGGTGGAAGAGGAGTACCTGGTGTCACTCCTGGCGGAGGTGACGATGGGGGCATGGGGGAACCGGCGACAGAACCAGGCGGAGGCATAGCCGGTCCCATCGGTGTTGGCGGTTGTGCATTTACATTTACAATTCCACTAGACAATATTGTCATTGCTAACAACAATGTTTTTTTCATACAGCTTCCTCCATCATACCAATCTATCAATGTTTCATAATTATTAATAAACCAAGCAAAAGCAAGATAGCGCCAGCTACAAATAATAACTTGGTATTTTGCAACAAACCTTTTATGCCACCCATTTTCTTAGGCGATACTATTGCATCATTAGTTTGTTCTTGATTAGCAGAAATGTCATCGTTGTACTCATTTGGAGTATAAGAAAATGCTTCTTGTTCTTGCATATCTCTATTTAAAAACTGAGCCGAAAAATCACTATCGTGGTTAGTAGAATTCGCTTGAGAAGTTGCTTGATATGTGTTTACTTGCATTTCCATATTGTTTAGTCTATTCACTACGCTGTTAAGATCGTTTTTCATATTCTGTATGCTTTCTATAATCATTTGTATATCTTCTGCATATTTGTTCGAATCTTGTGAAGCATTATTACTTATAGCAGTTGAAAGTACTTCTTCAGTTTTTTCTATAAATAAATTCAGCTGATCGCCTAACACATTCATATTATTTGCCATTTCTTGTCTTATCTGATCAAGTTCTTGTTGAACAAATGAACTCAGATCATTATTTTTTAAGATAAGTTCATTAATTGCCGTATCATATCGATTTAAATGATTATATATTATATCTTCAACTATTGACTTTATATATTGTAGAAGTGTTTGCTCATCTATACTTTGTTGAATATGTGTAACAGTTTCTTGGATATTTTGCATTGTAGCTTGTATATCATTTACTTCGGCAGACAAGTTGTATATTGCATGCTTGATTTCATCAATCTCATGACGATGTTCAGATAACATATTATTGATATTTTCGAACTTCGAAGTATATTCATCGTTTAACAATGAAAGCTTATCTTCTACAAGATGTCCTATATCTGTATTATCAGCCAGTTGCATAATTTTATAATGTTTTAGTGCTACATTATATAGCTGTTCTATATCTTTACTAGTTAGTATCTGTTTATCGCATTTATCTACAAGAACATTTTCTACATAAAATTTATATTTTTCTACATCTGCTTTAACTGTTTGGTTAGCCAAAAATTTCTCCATTATAATAGACACATTAGCATAAGGTACAATCTTATTGTAATCAGAAGCAATAATATAATCTAAGGCCTTTCGATCCCATACAATAGCTTTACCATCAATAAAAGATTGAATTTGTTCTGAAACACTTTCATCAATTTGAGATATAACATTATGCGTAACAGCAAGATGCTTTATCTGTTCAAATTGATCAAGTAAGGTTTTAATATAATCAAGAACAGCTCTATAGTGAACTGTATGGTTACTTGCTTCATTCTCATGTTCATCGTTTGCTTGACAATTTTCTGCATTCATATTGCCTTGAACATTGATAGATTGTTCATCTGTATTTAATAATGTTATAGACATATCTCCTATGTCTTCCTCAATATATTCATCCTGTTCATCATGAATATCACTATAATTCACACTGGCATTATTATCATCTGGTTGTGTTATTACCACATCCTCTTCTTCTATCTGAAGAGAAGCGCTAGAAGCTGACGGCGAAACGCTTGCCTTTACCTTCTCCGCATCTTCTGGAAACAAAAACTTTGGATTTATACTAGCCATATCAACTCCTCTAATCGAATTTATCTCCTATATTGTATCATATCAATGCAAACTTAATTATGCACCTGATCATAAACTTACCACCAACTCTCAATATCTATATGTGGCTGTGTTGCAATACTCTGGTTATGTGTAGCAGAATCAACCATATGATGATTCATTTCTGATGTTGAAGAACTATTATGTGACTGAGTAGAATAAGAAGAAGCCTTATTATCTCTCGCTATTTTGCTACCACACAAGTGTTCTTGTATTCTTCCCGCAAGTTCAGTTTCAATTTCTGCATTACTAAGAGTAAACAATCTACTAACATCAATTTCCACATTTTCCAGCATGGATAATATAGCATTTAAAGCTTTCCATTTATACGGTCCAAATTTACTACAAAACATAAGATAAGTTTGCTCTTCTAATAATACAGTAACACGCCTTTTCTTAGGTTTACTATTCATACACATACCTCATATTATAGCACAGTCGGCACTAATGTTTAATCTCTATTATATTAGTTAAAAACAAATTTTTAGCATTTAAACAGGATAATACATGCGGTGTATTTCTTTTAACATGTGAGTATGATAATACAGATAATTCATATATAAAAGTTTTATTGTTAAGTACTAATCCATTCTGTAAGTCTACAGTATTTTGCTTTACTAACGACAGCAACTTTTTAGCATTTTGAGGCGTTTGAGCTAACGGGAAAGCAATTGGAAGTAGTATTTGGGCAACTTGATCTAAATCCGTTTTGAAAGAAAAAAGACCAGTAACAAGCATGTTCCAATAGCCATCAGTTTGTATAAGAAATTCTAATTGATCTATAATTTGATTTGTTTCTACCAAAAGATTACCGATAGAAAATTGGAACATAAATCTGTTGTTAGATTTTGGAACATGATCTAAACTGTTGACAAAGTCAACAACCTCTTGCGAATAAGTTAAAGACAGCAACTTCTTAAACTGATTGCTAATCATATCACATACCCTCTCGATAATTGCATATAAACATTGTTGCTTATCGCTTGCATTTTCACAGTAGTTATTATATCATATTGTATATTTTATGTCAAGAATTTATGGGCATACTAACATGACTGTAAACCGCCAACCACAAGATAATATAAAATTATGAGAACACTCATAGACAAAGTTGGTATCTTGTGCTATTTTGGTATTTAGTTCAATGAACCTAAGGAGGTGTAAGATGATGCAGGAAGTAAGCGAAATGAACACTTCATTATGCGTCAGCGCATATCTTCAAGACATGGCTAGAGCCATGAAGAAGATGCCTAGTAAGAAAAGAACTCAAAAGTTCGTTGCACAGCAAGTTCAAAACATTATTAGAGGTCGAAAGATCATTAAAAATGTGTTATCCAAAGTTCCACTCATCACTGGCAGATACTTTCTTGATGAATTCACAAGCTTGCTAAACGGTGATGGAGAAAACACTATCTACGATGGAGACAAAGAAAGTTTTAACAATGTAATAGACCAATATGTTCATGCTGTAAAACTGCATAAGAATGTCGTTGATACCAAAAGGTTATATGATACAGTAAGAACTCAAGATAACAAAAAACAATATTATACAGCTGTGGCAAGATTTAATTTACATTTGAAAAAACTTCCGATAAGCCCTCAGTTTTATAACAATGTTGTAGATGATCTTATAACAATCATTATACAATACAAAAAATTAGAACACCAATTACAGTTAAGTGATCAGGAAACACAACAAAAGCAAGAATACGAAACGCTGTTATCAGAAATACTAACAAAATTAGATACAATGATGGAGAGAATACACGAAGGAAAGAGCTTAATCAAAAAAGCAAGAGACGAGATAGTAAAAGCAAACCTTCCACTAGTTCTATACGTAGCAAAACGCTATATTAACAAAGGAGTTCTTCTAGGTGATCTAATACAAGAAGGAAATATGGGGTTGATGAAAGCAATAGATAAGTATAGTTTAGACTTGCAATATCACTTTACAACATATGCAACAATATGGATAAGGCAGCACATACAAAGAGCAATAGAAAATACATCAAAGCCCATTAGAATGCCGTCCTATCTTTACGATATGGACAATAAAATCAGAAAAACATCTAGTGAGTTCTACAGCATACACGAAAGAATGCCCACCGATGAAGAACTGGCTGATATCCTCAAAGAACCTGTAAGTAAAATACGCAAAATTACAAAAGAATCGTATATGTTTTTATCCTTAGATGAACAATTAACGCAAGATGTGGATAATCCTGGCAATGATGCAACATTATATAATGTATTAGAAAGTGATGCTTTTGAAGATCCTGAAACAGTAGCAATTAAAAACAGCCTACCAGAGAAATTAACAGAAGTAATGGCAAAAGTACTGAACGAAAGAGAAAGAGAAGTATTATATTACAGATATGGTTTGACAGATGGGGTATGCCATACATTAGAAGAAACTGGTAACATGTTGAATCTTACAAGAGAAAGAGTAAGACAGATAGAAAAAGCTGCTCTAAGTAAGCTAAGATCAAAAAGCAGTTTTAACACTTTAAAAGAATATTTACACTAAAAAGGAGTACGGTTATGAACAAAACATGTCCAAAATGCTATGGTACTACTTGGGTGTTGCAAGAAAACGGAGTTGCAGTTAAGTGTGACTGTACTAAAGAACTTAATAAAACACTTTTCAAAACTATGAAAATACCGCCTTCTTTTTACGATAAAGTGTTATGCAACGATGCATTTTCTCAATACATCAACACTTTCTTAAATATTTTTAAAAATCAACAGAAAAGCCTCTTCATTATAGGACCCAACGGTGTAGGTAAAACTCATTTGGCTATTGACATTATGGTACAAATGTATAAAGAATTAGGTATTAGCGGTATTTATTATGATGTAAGAGAAATGCTTTATGAATTAAAATCTGATATAGCAGACGGCAAAGCTTATCATTCTTTATTAAGAGAACTCAGATCGCTTCCTCTATTAATCTTAGATGGGCTTGGTACTGAAGGAGCAAAAGACTTCAACACAGAAATAGTATCATATCTTATTTACCACAGATGCAATTACAACCTTCCTACAATTATCACAACTACCATAGGTTATGCACCAACACAACAAGAAATTGTGATTACGAATACTCCAAAGCAACGTACAGTAGGAGATACCAACCGACAAATGAAAACACGACAGTTTATTTCCTTTAATCACTTATCAGAACATATCAAAGATGAACTAACTAAAAAATTAGGCAGTACAGTTATCACTAGAGTAGCAGATAACTATGTATTTTTTGCAATGAACTATGTATAAAATTATAAAGTTAAGCTGTGATTGTCTACCTTGCTGCTAGGCACAGCCTCATTCCCAGCCATTCCGCTGTGCCTATATATAATTGTTTTAATCATCTTTACCACTTCTTCTTGTGTTGTTTTGTCGTTTATTTGTTCATTCATAAGCATAAAAACAGGAGCGTTTCTGCTGTGCAATAATGTAGTCTTGAGATAAGGATCATCGTAGTCTATATAGCATCTCAATTTATTGTTCATAGAAGAATAGGAAATAGATAACAATCTAACTGAATTAATCTTGTTATTCTCAAGCATAGCTAACTCTTTTTTGCTAAAACTGTTTTTGGGAATTTTATATTTACTTATAATGTACTCTACACTAACTACAGATACCTCTGGTTGTTTATCTTTAGAACCAATACTAGCTTCTGTTGGATATACAGAACGCTTATATAAAGGCAGTGTAGTCTTAGCTAATTCTAAAAACACGGGAGGATTTGTATTAGCCTCTGGCACATATACTTCCAACACATTATCATACTGGCATATCATAGCGCTCAAATCAGTATTTTTCTCAGTTTTTTCATCTACAATATTTTGCGGGCGCATGATAGCTAAATTGTCATATCTTCTTTTAATAAGCTGTATTATGTTTTCAGCCTGAGGGGGCAAAACTAGTACAGTATTGGTTTTCATATTATCTAAATTCAATTCTTTCAACTCCCACTCTAAAGACAAATTGGTCTCATAAAAGAATAAGCGGCTTTGTTGTCCATGCACATATACATAAGATAACGGTACAATAGGAAATTGACTGCTGTAAAGCTCTCTATGTGTAAGTTTTTGATCTTTTAAGTTTAAAGAAACTTGACTTATAGACCATTTATGGGAATCAGGATGTTGTACCGCCACATAAACATCCGGCTGTGTCCTGTCTGCAAAAGTCGATAAAGTTAAATCTTTAAAAATCATTATATCATCGTAAGGTCCTAACTTCGTATTGAGACCATATATATATACCTTAGAGTCTTGAGATAATTCTAATGTTATATTATTTGCATTGATATTTTTATTAACATACTTATTCAATGCACTTTTTTCCTTCTCGAGATAATGTCTTAACACGATATCACCTCACAAAATAAGCATCTATTATTTCATCTACAAGTTCTTTACCGAACAATTGCACAGCTACTTCTTTATCCTCTTGAATTAGAGATTTAAAGAAATATTTAATTTCTTCTGAAGAAGCTTCATACTTCAATACATTTAAAATATCATGTATATTATCTAAACTCATAGAAAACTCTACTAAAGCAAGCAATTGCTCTCTTAAATCATCATCCAGATATTCAGATTCCAACAATTGTTCAGCTTTTTCTACTTCTGGATCTAATTGGTTAAGCAACATTTCCACATTGGAAATAGCTTTGTCTAGGATAGCAACATCAGTGTTCATAATCTAACCTCCTTTATAAATTAGGTGTTAAATGTGTCTCATTAACAACATCTCTTGCCTCTGACTGGCCAGAAGCTTGCTTTAGTTGCTCAACCTTATCAGATAAGTCTATCCTTTCCATGTTAGGTTTAAGTTTTCTGTCAAATGCAGCATCACTTACACCTTTTTGAGCTGTATCAACTGCAACAACAGTAGAATTACCAATTAAAAAGTCAAGTGCTTCCACCGTTCTATAATCTCTATCAAGAAGTTTGTTACCAGCTATATCTTTAATATTATATACATAACAACCTTGCATTCGAGAATAGTCCCCATACTCATAATATGGGCTGGCCCCTGATACTAATCCATGAGAAAGGATAACTCCGTGCCAATCACTTATAGGTCTCTTAGGATCATCTATGTAAAATATAGCTTGCTTACCATCATCTCTTGTGGCAAGATAAAAAAGAGATCTACCATCCGTTACACCAGAGTGTGGATATATCTCTTTGTGCCATTCAGAAACCTGTTTCCCAGTCCTAACATCAAATATAGCTTGCTTACCATCATCTCTTGTGGCAATGTAATAAGGTGATCTCCCGTTTAATACACCACCCTCAATAGACTTAAACGCCCTTGATACTATTTCTCCGTTCTTATCTGCAAGCATTACTTTACCATCATTCGTCTTTACGAGAGAATATGTTTGGCCTGCTTCCAATGCTGGTGGTCTTTTGCCTACTAATCTATTTAAGTATATATCGGAGGCGCGTTGATATAATACCTTAGATGTATCCCTAGCACTTACTAACGACTTAAGAGATTTCACAACACTCAAAAAATCTGACGTAAGATCTTCAAATGCTTGCCTAATTCCCTTTGCGACTTCACCAACCGTTCCTCTCATAGTAGATGACGCAGAATATGACGGCAACTGATATCCTTTAATCATAAAACGATGCTGATTATCCTCTGTTTTATCATATTCCATAATGAATATCTTATTAGAGCTAGATAACAATCCGCTTGCATTAAAAGTAAATGTATTAGACTTGCCTTTAAGAAAATCATTAGCATCTATACCTTTAACAGGACGGCCTAATACATTCACTCCATTTTTGTCCATTAACGAGTACATCACACCAGCATGATCCAACATGTTCTCCTTACCAATATAAAAATCTCTTGTCCCAGTCACAAGACCCTCTGGTAATATTTTATCAAATCTTGGGCTGATTGGTTTCTTATCTTTATCATAAATACGCTCATATACAAATCCAGCAACATTTTTTCTCCCAATATAATACTGAGATTGTCCAGACGCTAACCCTTCTGAACTAATATAATCAAACTCATCACTTATCTGATTACCATCTTTATCGTATATAGCTTGCTTACCTCTAGTATCAATGCCTATAAAATAATTACTCTGAGGAGGATTTGCTAATAGACCAACACCTTCAACAAATCCTTTTAGCCAAGGAGAGATAATCTTACCTTCGTCATTTACTAATGCTTTTAAGCCGTTTTGATTTGTAACGAACTTCATATAATAAACCTCCTCTATAAGCTAGGTTGCCATGAAATATCTTGATCAACTTTATCAGATAAATCTACTGCTTTCATATTCACATCATGCTTCATATTACCAGTTATAATATCCATGATATTCATCCTTGTTGTATCAACTTCAACGGTATTAGAATTACCAAGTAAAAAGTCAAGTGCTTCAATATTTCTATAGTTTTTATCAAGAAGTTTTTTACCAGTTATATCTTTAATATTATATAGAATTCTATCTTCTATTTTAGAATATTCACCATACATATAGTATGGGGAGCTACCACCCACTAATCCAGCTATACCAATAAAGCTGTGCCAATCGCTAATAGGTTGTTTGGGATTGTCTACACAAAAGATAGCTTTTTTACCATCGTTTCTTTCTGCAATGTAAAAAAGAGATTCTCCATTCACTAAACCACTAGGATTGATACTTCTATGCCATCCAGAAACCTGTTTTCCAGTTCTAACATCAAATATAGCTTGTTTGCCATCACCTCTCGTAGCAATGTAATATGGTGATTTCCCATTTATGGGCCCGCCTGTAATATCATTAAACGCCCTTGATACTATTTCTCCGTTCTTATCTGCAAGCATTACTTTACCATCTTTTGTTCTTACAATAGAATAATATTTTTGATCTGCTTCAAGTTTTGGTGGTGTTTTACCTACTAATTTATATAAATACATTTTCGCAGCACGTTCATATGCATTAAACACATTTGTGAAGCTTATTGAAGACTTAAGAGATTTAACATTATCTAAAAAGCTTGCTACAAGACCTTTCAATGTCGATCTTACACCATCTGTTAAAGGACTTTTAGCAGTTGTTTTAGATATATTTGGTTGCTGAGAATACAATAATTTTTCTTCTTTGATAGAAAAAGGATGTTGATGATCGTCTGGTTTATATTCTATAACAAATACTCTCTCAGATTGAGAAGAAGATAAGAAACCCTTAGCATTAAAAATAAATGTATTAGACTTACCTCGTAGAAAATCATTAGCATCTATACTCTTAACATCACGACCAAATACATTTACTCCATTCTTATCCATTAGCGCAAAGCTTGTTTTACCAGAAATCTTTTTTTCACCAATATAATAATCTCTAGTTCCTGTTACAAGACCATCTGGTAATATTTTATTAAACTTTGGGCCTACTGGATTTCTATTTTTATCGTAAATACGCTCATATGAAAGTCCAAATTTACTCTTTCTCCCAATATAATACTGAGACTGTCCAGACACTAACCCTTCTGGACTAATATAATCAAACTCATCACTTATCTGATTACCATCTTGATCGTATATGGCTTGCTTACCTTTAGTATCAATACCTATAAAATAATTACTCTGAGGAGGATTTGCTAATAAGCCAACACCTTCAACAAATCCTTTTAACCAAGGGGAAATGATTTTCCCATCGTCATTCGCTAATGCTTTTAAGCCATTTCGAGTAATAATCTTCATATAACTAGCCTCTCATAAATGTTATAGTTTATCCCAACCCCCTTTGGAATAATATAAATCATAACGAAGGAGTCTCATCATTATTCCTTCCCTTATCGTTTTGCGACGTTTGAGGTTTGTCTGATTTATTGTCAGTATTTACTTTTGTAAGCTTGCTCTCCTCGTCTTGTTGGCCAAGCAAAACACTAGCAAATTTCTCAATCTCTTCAAACTTGGAGCTAACAGGCTCTTTGGCTATAATATTTTTAATCTCATCAGCAGTAAGTTGTTGCTTGGTATTACTAGATGGGTTCTCCGGTGGTGTTCTTTTACCTAAAGCCTCATCATTGTTGCGTTGTTCGCTGTTATTGAGTATTTTTTCTTTCAGGTTATCTAGGGCTTCATTTCTAACCTTTTTAGTCAGCTCTTCGTAAGAATTACTTGGATCACCGAGTGGCTTATTATCATCGGGCATATCGTAGGGGATACCATAAGATGTGAGTACACGATGAACATCTGCAGGAGTTAAACTTGCAAACTCATTTCTAATTTTTTGGTCTATTGTGGGATCTTTGGCCTTTTTAAGTTTATAATCGTAATTAGTTTTTATGCCATACTGACCTAGGATGTGATCTTGAAGGGCAACCATTTGCGTTTCGTTTAGCTTAAGGCTAGCATTTTCAAATAACTTCCTGTATTCTGGATCTTGATCATATATTTCGTCTATAATTTTTTCAAGTTTACGTTGCTGCAATTGTCTCATCACGCCTGCTTTCCAAGCAAACTTTATATCATTGATAGATG
>ERZ1669250.632-NODE-632-length-14719-cov-4.543644_pt1 | contig 14719 bp, 8 predicted proteins | sample MGYA00579295_ERZ1669250 | MGnify/ENA primary metagenome ERZ1669250 (study PRJEB41166, sample SAMN08046056) | hot springs metagenome | biome: hot spring; feature: acid hot spring; material: thermophilic sediment; isolation source: thermophilic sediment from acid hot...
ACATAATCTCAAAATTAAAGATTGACATATTACCTAAAATTTAAGGAGTTACGGTAGAAAAATAATTTTATGATAACAATTCATTAAAATCAATGAAAAATCTATTGATTAAAAGAATTTAACACTAAAAATATGAATTATGGTATAAAAATAATCGTATCTATATTTAAATTTGGCAATTTATGAAATTATTTTTGGATATCGATTTGTGTAATTACCCGATAAATTTTATATACCAAGGAAAAGGTATTTTAATTCATGTATAAAAAAGAAAATGGCGTATCGGAAGTTATAGGTACGTTGTTGATGCTTACTATAACTGTAGTTTTGTTCAGTTCAGTTTTTTATTATGTTGCTACCATTCCAACACCACAGGCACAGGTTTATTCAACATTTTCAGCCAAATTAGTTCCAAACAATAATGGGACATTTAACATTACAATTAGTAACAATGCAGGAGAGGCATTGACATTATCCTCAACTGAATTAATAATATCCATTTCAAACCCTTCATATCAGGTAGTGCACATGCTCACGTATCCAAAAATATATTCTCAAATTATTTCACAATCATCAAATAATATGAAAGGGTATTTTGCGCCGGGAATGAATTTTATCTACTATTCATGGTGGGATGGCATAAATGATTATAATATTCAGATGATCATACATGTTTATCTTATAGATATCCAGAATAATCAGGTTGTATGGAACAGTGTTTTGCAGGGCATAACAAAACCTGTATCTATAATTGGCACTTCATACAACCCAGATCCTTTTCCGGCAGTAACATCATTTAATGGAAAGATATTCGCTTATGTAATATACAATACACAGGGTGTAGCTCCATCAGTACAAATATCAATTCCCCAGTTATCCATCAAAAATCAACCCATGATATATTACAATCAGCTAGTTTTTCTTTATTCCCAGACATTTTCAAATCTAAAGCCTGGAAATTATACCGTTTGGATAAATGCAACATTAAATAATATTCAATATTCATATAAAACGTTATTACCTGTGGTTGTAACCTCACAGTCATTCATAAAATTGAGGGTTACATCTATTTCCCTGGAAAATCCTGAACCCGTGCATGGATCATACACGACGATATTTATATCTATAAACAATCCCTTCCCAGAAAATGTTAACTTTAAATTGAACATAACCGATATTTTTCCAAGTTATCCTAATGGATGGCAGTACATATATACTACACCAACAAATTACAGTGATCCAGCGGGACCTTATTATCTGACCGGTATGACATCGACCACGATCTCTGTAACATGGTTCAACATAGGTGGAAATTACGTTGCTGCTGGAATACATCAGTTAAGTGTATCGATAATTAATGTAACCCCATCTGTCCCAACAGCTGGTAAAAGCATAAACGTCACCGTTTTTCCCAAGATAATTTTTGTGGGGTATGATTTTCCTAACGGAAATTTGAATCAATATTATAATTATTATTATAATCTATTCACATATGTGGATATCCCGATAACGATAAATCAGGTAACAACATCAACTAATATCTACGTTGACATCAGCGGATACGATTTCGTCATATGGGTAATGGGTTCTCAGAATGCAGATCCTACGTTGGGCACATATAACGGGCAAAACAATTTCAATGAGATGATGAACCTTCTCAGCCAGGGGGGATCACTGCTATACGTAGGTAACAGTACAACAAATTTCAATGGTTTCAGTCAGTATATTGGTAGTATTTTACCCAAAACGTTAGGAGTAAATACTACTGTTTATTTCAACAACCTTACCAAAATATCCTCTAATTCTGTAAACATCTACCTTTCAAATAATAAAACTTATTTGGCGAATGTAACTCCTAATTCTGCCTCAATGGGATACGTGACTTTTTCCCCATTATCTACATCCAATGTTTATACACTTACATTTTCAAATTTTTCGGGAAGCAGTAATCCCACATCAATATATGGTATATATAATGGAACAACGTCCACATCTGTTCACGGAAAGCTTATAATGGTTGGATTCCAGACACCCACTATGTACCTGTATCAGCAATTTTACGTTTATTTTAAAATGCTGCTCTGGTTATCAAATATAACATCTCTCAATGGAGTTCAGGATATAGCTCTCGTTGATATGAAGATGTCAAATTACAATCCAGTGTTCATGCAGCCTGTGAACATAACTTTCTATATTCAGAACTATTCTCCCACGGTATTTGACTCAACATATCTTGAATTTCTTCTGAATGGTCAACCCGTAATGGTGTTTGATAATGGGCAGAACATATCCAGCAACAACATTTATGTCCCACCGATTTCTCCTAACGGTGCTATAATAAAAGTTACTGTTAAATGGTATGTTGATATCTCTCCAGGCAATTACAAGATATTTGCATACGTAAATCCATACCATTCACCTCCAGAGATCAATTACAACAACAACTTCCTTGTTTCAAATTACAACATCAACATCAACGTGAGGTATTCCGCACTGTTCATTTTTGTATGTGGTTCAAATGATAAATATCAATATCCAACATCTATAAATTCCACACTCCAGAACTTTTCAATTTATTACAATTTCATAAAATACAATGAACAGAGTTCCAATCCTCCTCCAAACTTGGTAAATCCTCACTCCCCCTATTATTTCCTGAACTATAATTTAGTCATAATCGATTTTAACCAGACAGGTACACTTTCAAACAGCAATTACGGCAACATGCTCGCATCGGCAATAAACAAATATGTTACCCAGAATCCTTACATTGGAAGATTCCCAATGAATTTATTCATTCTGGGTGAAGGCGCAGGTAATGCAATCAATTCAAACAATTCGATACTTTCGGATCTGGAACTTAACACGATCTCCGTTGCATCCTCGACATCCACAGTAAATCTTTATGGTTTAAATTACTCAAGCAATCCTGGCGTGAATGAATTTGCCCTGAACTCAACTCGTGGATATGGAATAATATACAAGTTTTCTAACTACCAGAATTTTGTAACCTCAAAGGATTCGGAATCGGTCAAGCTTTTAGTTGACAGTTCAGGAAACAGTTACGGTATATTTGAAAACATCAGTAATCTTAATGTTGCGGTAATTCCTCTGAGTCCTGAGAATTTTCAGGGAATAATACAGTTACATTCATATTATTATGGTCCAAGCTCTGGATATGGAACGGTCTCATCCAAGTACATATTCATGCTTAACATACTGAATGCATTCAGCTATCACCTCAATTATTCCATACCTGAAATTCTTGGATCTGACCTGAGTGTTAATTCAAAATATGTAATGATAAATCAGTATTACATTATATCAGGATACATAAGAAATCTCGGAACGCTGTCGTTCTCGGGAATACTGAATGCATATGACGGAAATGAACTTCTTACGGCCCAGACGGTTTATGTTCCCGGTCTTGCAACAGTACCCATAAGAATAATATGGGACCCACAGTATCCGTCTCCACCAAATCTTCCAAGGCATATAAGATTGACAATCACAAACATATCCTCCAGTCAGTTCATCATAAGAAAAATGAATTACAATCCCTTCCGCATTCTTGAAGAGGGTATAATCAATATCCCGGTATACATATTCTACGATAACTTTTCTTCCAGCTCATATTTCACGTCATATGACGTTATCTGGGGGTATTCAGGTGTACAGTATTATGGAACAAATAATCTATATTCTGCTCCACCCTATGCTGTATTTGGCGTGGTAAACCAGTATGGTCAGAATGACCTTTTTGTTGGAACCGGGCCATCATCTTTATTACCCAGCCAGCAGCAGTGGGTTTGGATGAAGCCATCTGGCACACCGTCGGGGGGATATGTTCTAGGTGTCTACTATAACATGAATAAATTTAACTCCAATACATTCGGATATAAATCCGGATACTACTACATACAGACAAATAACCTTTACCTGCACGGATCAAATTATGCATTGCTTGAAATGGATGCATACTTCAATCTCACAAATGGTGGGGAGGGTGTTATTGTATTCGCAAGCCCATCGGGGTCAAGCTATTGGTATTGGATCTCTCCTGTTACAGGTTATCCTGCCAATGTTAATGTTGAGGGAATACTCCCTACAAATAAATATGAGTATCCACAGAACTCCCAGTATCTGGTTCCGGCATTCTCAACAACATCAGGCACCGTACAGATTCACTACATGCATTCCATCTTCAATCTTACCGAGGCCCTGGCGTACTGGGGTATTTCCCTTTCATCCACGAGCTCAATAAGTCTAAGGTTCGTACTTGTCGTGAATGGTACATACACCCTTAACCAGTATGGCAACGATTCCTTCCTCATGGACAATGTCAAGGTGATTGAGAGTGGTCCCGTAAAGGGTTCCGGATCCTACAATGGAGACGTTTGGGCCCTCCAGAAGCAGGGAACTATGTATATAATGAACAACACACTATATTCAACTGAAATTGATAACATGGTATCTGTCCCGATAACTCTTCAGAATGTTATCTGGGCAAAGATGGATTTCTACACGGATTACCAGATATGGGCAAGATTTGCAAACGCCAAGGATCCGAGCGATGTACCCAACGGTTTCAATCTATACATAGGTATACTTGGTCCAAACGGTGAAGTGAGCTGGACTCAGATGGATACGAGATGGGCTGGTGAGGCCGGGCTTGTTATTACAAACAACTTATACAACCAGTGGGGGTGGGCTTCCCAGATATACAGTGTATACTATGCTGGAGTTTATGCATTCCATCAGCCGGAGGTGTACAACGACATAAATCTCACGGGTTACATTGGTAATTCAGTATATCTGAAATTTTCTGCACATGGTGATAACGGTAATTACTGGCCGTATTCATCTTCTGGAGAAGTTGATTATGTGACAATAAACGGTCAAACTTACACCGTGGATCCTAACATAAATGCAGAAAATCAGTGGGTGGCCTTTACAGACGTTCAGATCATCGGGTACAGCACAATAGGCGTGATACAGGTAAACACATCATGGACATGAAATAAAATTTTATCTTTCTTTTATTTTACCTATCTGTGGAAGAATACAGGATGAAATGGATATATGCAATTCTCTTTTCAAGCATGGCCCAGGGACCAATTTCCACAATTTTAACACTGTATTTGATTTCAAATCCACATATATCACATGGAGAAATATACATTTCATTAATGATATCCGGTGGAACAATCGCATCTATAATATCAACATATCTGTTTGGAAAAATAACCGACAAAATTTCAAATAAAAATTATATCATAATATTCTCATATATTGGAGTTTCATTTACAATATTCATATTTTTATTTTTGATCAATCCTCTATTAATTGTTTTAAATTATTTTCTATACTCATTCTTTTCCAGTGCACCATCCGCCCCAATAAACATAATCATAATGGAAACTGTTGAGGAAAATCTCTGGAAAAAAGCCTTTTCAAACCTACAGTTTGCTGCTAGCTTTGGGTCTACCCTCGGTTTTATTATATCATTTTCCTTCACATTTAAATTCTATGTAATGTCCCTTTTATATATCTCCTTCATACTATCCATTGTTTCTTTAATTTTGATAATCCTGCTTTTACCAAAGCCCAGAAGAAAAATAGATAGAAGAGAATTTCTGATGAACATATATGTATATCTTAGCAGGGCATTTTCCAATCCCTTCATATATGTGAGGCTCACAAATGAAAGCCTTTGGAAAACAATAAGAAATATAAATTTTGAAAAAATAAAAAATGATAACATAACATATCTTTCGATTGCAACATTCATATTTTACATAGGATCCGGCCTTTTCAATACGATGTATCCGGCAGCAATAAGGGTCAAAACAGATTCAGATTTCATGTCATTCCTTATTCTTTCTGTTGGGATGGTAATACAGACCTTAACATATTTACTTATATGGAAAAAAACAAAATTTTTTGCAAAATCGGATAACCTTATCAAATCATTATTTGGGAGGGGATTATCATATCTTGCGATTTCTTTCAGTTTCATATTTCCAATATCACTCTTCATCGGTGTAAATTTGATATTTTATCCAATTGCTGCAGGTCTTGCATTTTCAATATTTTATACCGTTTCTAACATAATTGCGTTTGAAATAATTGGAAATAATGCAAGGGGAAGAAAAATGGGTCTCTATACCGCCATGATACAGATAGGTGTTTTTGTTGGTTCACTGCTTTCAGGATATATATCTGAAAGTTATGGATACACGCTGGATTTCATTTTCGCATCATTTTTTGTACTCATTTCCTCCATATTCTTTTATCGTCTCAGGAGGTTTGCCTGAGAATTCTATTCTGAATATTCCACCACATTTTAAACATCTGAAGGTTCCGTCGGGTAAAATCTCATGTTTATCATACCCGCAGTAAGGACAGATTATTATGAAGTTCTGGGACATGTAATTATTTTCTGAGGTTTTTTTATTTCTGTTGATATTTTTATTTTTCATATTAATAAATGGATATATTAAATAATATACAATGTAAAATAGTCCGAATACCGTCATAATGATGTATAGTGAGCCGAGATAAATATCAAATGCATAATTTAATGGGCTTGGATAATATGAGAGAACTCCTGAAAAATCTATGAAGAAGTGGGCGGCAATGCTCATGTATATTCCATATCTGACAAATATTATTCCTAGGACAATCCCTGCAAACATTGCACTTGGAACCTTGTAAATGCTCCAGGATGCGGTATGCGCATATCCAAAGAAAAATGAAGATATCAATATGAGAATTATTGAAGGAATGTTCAGACTGTAATTTCCTCCCGTGATCATCCTGTATTTTTGGATGTTGGATCCCTTGATCATATAATAAATGTAGAGTGGAATTCCGATCAGTATTGACCTGTACGCAAATTCTTCCCAGACAGGCGCCTGTAAAAGTTCAACAATAAGATCATTTTGTGGGGTACTGCTAACAGGATTGCCGAATGGCTGTGAATTCCCTGTAAAAATCAGGGATAAATAATAGCTCAAGAGTGTGAATGAAATAATGATAAGTAAACCTTCAGATAATGCTAGAGGTCTATCATAATCCTTATTTTTCAGGAATTTGAAAAAATCCCTGAAAATATATACAAGGACTGCAGTTATTATAAGGGTTAAAATTATAATCCAGAACGTTGTCTGGAGGGGAGTTATAATGAACCCAAAGGCTAGAATGGGAATGTATATAAAATAAAATATTGCCTCACCATTTGCAGGAATTTTTAAAACAAAGAAAATTATGTAAATTGATATATAATTTATTATCAATGTTATAAGTATCAATATAAAAAATAATTCGCTTATAATCCTAACAGCATTTCCCCTGTTCATAATTTAAAGAATAACTCTTCATATTTTTAATTTTCTTAAAGATTTGTGAAAAGATTATATTTAATATTTTTTAATATTTGAATGATGATAGTTATATCCAAAGAGAATATAAGGAATTTCAGTGACATAATTGGAGTTGTGGGAAAAGATGCTGCCGTTTGTGTCTGTTATGATGATGATCTTCATATAATTTTAGAAAAGAGAACCAGAAATGAAAAGGATCCATGGTCTGGACAGGTTTCACTGCCTGGTGGGCATTTTGAAAAAAATGATGTCTATATTGTTAATACTGCCAGAAGAGAGTTTACAGAAGAAACATCCATTCATGATTTCTATATTCTGGGTGGATTGGCCATAGAACACCCCATGAACAGGCTAGACATGGATGTTTATGTTTTTTTATGCAGGACTGCTTCATTAAAAAACGCCTTACCAGAGAGAGATGAAATTGAATATTTTCTATTTCCCAGAATCACCGATCTCAGCCCAAAATATGGTGAATATGTTTTCAATAAAAAACATCTTAATGGATTATATTTCAATTATGAAGGAAATATAATCTGGGGCATGACAGCAAGAATAATAAAATATTTCAAGGAAATTATTTCATTATCATGAGGATGTATGCCAGTGCTCCTAACACAGCCCCTACAACTATGGCAACAATATAGAATATCACGGGTACCAGAACATTGTTTATAAAATTATAAAAATGAACGTGATTGTACCCATACATGTAGTCGATAACTGCCAGTATGATGAATAAAATTAATCCTGTTACTGACATGATCATGCTCGATTTTTTATATTCCCTTGGGCCTATTATATAAAATGCTATGCCGCCAACAATAAAAACCAGGACGGCTGTAGCAATTATTGTTTCAAGGAATGTACATCCATTTAATATTGGTGTTGGCATCTGAACCACCTAATAGGTTAAATGCATACCTCGAATTAAATTTTATCTTTATATTTTTTGAATCTCTGAAAAATACATAATTTTTCCGAAATTGATTAATACAAAATCAATAGTTTTCAATTCCCAGCAGTTTTATTTCCGTTCTATGATTGATTACCTTTTCGCTATCCGTTTCGACCTCTCCCAGGTCATTCGTTACGGGATCAAGCCTCCAGAACTTTCCGGGTTCAGAAAAATCGACATTGAAATCCCCGGATGTAATTATTCTCAAACCCTCCATGTTTCCGAAATAAAACTCTCTGAGATTGTAATGGTTCAGGGAATAATTTCCAAAAACTGGATCAACGGGGATAAACCCATATTCTTCAGTATATACTTCAGCCCAGTGGTGCGGAATAATGGAATTTTCTGAAATCACATACCCTCCCCTCCATCTTGCTGGGATTTTCAATGCTCTTGCCATTGCAATCATCAGAATTGACTGCAGACAGCTATCCCCCACCATATTGGACAATGTATATTCTGAAATGTTATCATATAACAAATATGATTTTGCATACGCAAATCTTATTTTTTCGGTTATGAATTTGTAGAGTTTTAATGATTTCTTTAGATTAATGGTTTCTTCAGAGGTAATCTTTTCTGCCATTTTTTCTATATATGGTGTGATTGAAACATGGGGAAATTTTTCTTCCATATAGATATCCTTTCTAGAATTGACATCTCCATCCATTATTGTCACATCATGCGTTTCGAGTGAAAAAACTGCTTTAAATACCTCTGAGGTATCGTACATATAAAGGGATCTCTGTGCCCCTTCAAGGATCCTGTAATTCTTCGGATATGTTTCGATTATTTTAACATTTTTCTGGTAATCATTTTCCAGAGGCACTGGCAGCCATACCTTATATGTACCTGACCTTTCAAACTTAATGGAAATCTCGTATTTTATTCTGTATTTCCCAATATTCCCCATTGAAATTTTCCTTGAGACGTATTCTAAAAAAGATTTATTTGGTGAAATATTAAATGCCGATTTTTCTCTGATATTATTGTTGAGATAATGCAAATTTTCAATGCTCCTGTTGAAAAATCTTTCCTCACCCTCTAAGTAAATTCTGTCAAGGGTTCCATTTTTTATATAATTTTCAACATCCATTGATGAAAAATCCTTAACATATTTTTCCATTTCCGCCAATAATTTTTTCCTGCTTAACCCATAATTTAATTTTAAAATCTTTGTCCTGAATAGCTCATAATTTAACCTTTTCATCGTATCCTCATCATAATTGTTTTCATTATCATTTACCATTTTTTCCATAATATTAAAATTTCCAAGGTTTTTTTCCCTTGAAATAAATTCCGGAACTGGGATGTTCAGGTAGTCGGTTCCAAGTACCATAATATTATTAAATGAATTTGGGAATATAACTTTATGCCAGATAGATGCCAAAAACTGTTATTTGTATGGAATAAAGGTAATCTATATTATTCTGAAATATTTTTCAGAATCATCATGCTGATTCTGTTTTTTTCCATATCTATCGATATTATTATATATTACAGTATGATCTTTAAAATAATTGGCATAATACTGATCTTAATTGTCTCCTTAATTCTTTTTATTCCCGTTAAGGATAAAAAGGGTCTGAAGTCATCAAAAGCAAAGCTTTATGAAGGGTGTTATTTTTCCTATGCATCAGCATTTGATATCATTCCTGTAAAAGTATATTTCGACGAACTGGATGAAATAATATTTATAAAATTAAAGAATTTTAACCTTCATGGAAGAGAAACTGTACTGGAATTTAATACACAGGGTTGGCAAACAATCTTTGTTAAAAAAAATCGGGAGATAGTATGGGGTCCTGAATTCTCAATCGATCTTTCCCAACAGGATTTAAATTTCATTTGTATTCTTTACAATCAGGTAAAAATTAATGGAATAAAATTCAGAATAGTAAAAGTCGAATACAAAGAAATTTACAATTTAATTGAAAATATAGGTAAAAACAACATGGATGAAATAATAAAAAATCTGGAGGAGGAAAACATATCTTTCTGTAAATGAAAAAATAGAAAGAATTTTAAACAGAATTAAATTACAATAGAGATGGAAGTTAGGCCACCGTAGCTCAGCTGGCAGAGCGGCTGATTCGTAATCAGCAGGTCGGGGGTTCAAACCCCTCCGGTGGCTTTTGAGTTTCAACAAACTTTAATATTTCAATTTTTTTTATATTCATTAATGGAAGGGTCATATGATATTAAAGGAATCTGCATGGAATATCTTAAAAACAATGAAAGAGAATACAATAAAATAAAAAAGAAAAAAAAGGTTACGGTAATCCATTTACCTTTTTCAAATACAGAATTTTATGATGCGCTGATTGAATTTTTAAAGTTAGAAAAAATCAATTATGAAGAAATTGTTGTTAAAAGAGATGAAAATTCTCACGAAAAAATTTACGAATTTTATTATAAACCCCTGTATGAGAATTTAAAGAATGCAATAAAGATTTTGGATGAGGCATACAATAAATTTGAAAAGGACAAAATTTTAAAACATTTCAAAAATTCAGAAAAAATACCTTCAGTAATAACAAATAGTGTAAAAAAGGCGCTTAAAACAAACAAGCAGATAATAAATTTCTGGATAGACAGTAAAATAAATGATCTTACAGATGAAAATATCAAAAGGTATAAAATTGAATGGTACGGTATAGAATATTTCCCTCTCATAGAAAATATTGATAACTTCATGGAAAATTTTAAAAAATTTCAGGATTACATAAAAAATTTTAATATTTCTACAGATGAATATGGATTTATTGGTATAGAAGAAACCATTTCAAAGATTGATAAACAGAAATTTGACGAAATATTTTCACATTTTAATGAAAATTACCAAAAATTTAATTCAGTGAATATTTCAAAATTTTTGCTGTTAATTTATTTAATGAACAGTGAAAATGATGAAATTTTCTTTAAGATATCAGAGTTTATAAATTTTATAAAGGCATCAGGTGAACATTTCCAAAGGTATATTTCTTCATGGATATATGAGAGGATTGATATTGACACTGATATGTTTTTAAGGGAGGTTAAAGAATTTGATGATTCCAGATTAAATGAACTAAAGGATCTATTGTCTTATATAAGCGAAGAAAAAGTTAATGAAATAAAGGAAGAAATAATAAAAGAAAACATTTATATTAACAGGGAAGCGGTTAAGGACTTCCTGAAAATTTACTGGGACGTTTATGATTCAGATGAAAATTATATTCTGTCTTCAAAATATCTTGCTGATCTGACATATGAAGGTCCTGTAATTCTGTATGGGAACGGTAAAACATCCCTGATTTATTCAATCCTGAAAAATATCGATTCTGAAGTTATATTCATAAAAAATTTTGATATTATGATAAAAAATTTGTCAATTTCAGACAAATTACAGAATTTAATATTTTTTTATGATTATGATGTGGAAGGAAATGCAGATTACGATATTACAGGAATATTGAAAAACATAAGTGAAATCAAGAATACTGGAAAAAGATTTTTCAGAATAATATTTTCTATCAGGGATATAACAAAAATCGATATGGAAGGTACAAAGGATAAAGTGCAGTATATTCTCAATATAAAGGAACAAAAATATGAAAACGGTATAAAGATAAATTTTGCAAAAATCGACTGGGAAATTTTCGGTAAAAGTTTCATATTGAATTATTTGCCAGAAGAATTAAAAAACATCAACGATGATGTGTTGAACAGGATAATAAAAATTTCAAATGAATCCCCCGAAATCATGAAATATCTTTCATTTATTATATCAGAAATAAAAAGTGAAAATGATATTATAGAATTTCTCAATTCATGCAGGGGCCAGAATTATGATTGCATTTATAATTTTATGAAGAAAATGTCACAAAATCCGTCGCCGTTTATACTGTTTTTATTATATTCCATGAAAAATACTGTGCCTATAAAATATTCCCATATTTTTGGAATGAATGAAAAGTTAAAAAGATTATTTTATGAATATAATGGAAATATTATAATTTCAAAGTCAATGAAAAACATTTTACTGAATTTATCATCAACTGATGATGAAATCCTTAAATATGTTTCAACTTCAATATTTGATTTAATTGATCTTATATCAAATTATAAGTTCAAAAACAGAAATGAAAATTTCATTGACAGGATGAATGAAATTCAGGAAAAGGCCGAGAAGTTAATTCTAGATGAAACAACCCATAAATTTTCATTGATTTATTATTTATTTAAAAATTTAAGTAATATCAATATAAATGAATCAACCGATTATCTTGAATTTGTAATCAATTCATTATTAAACGATGAAAACGGCTACTTTATTTATTATTTTATAAATCTCCTATTCAGAAAATATAAATTCTTATATCCGGTGGATTTGGATTTCCTGGATTATGTTTCTGAAAACTTTAATTCGAAGGATTCAGCATTTTTATATTTTTATTATCACAGGGATAGCCTGACAGGAAAATATATCAGAAAGATACTGGAATCAAAGCTGTATTTTAATGAATTTGAAAGGGATATTTACATAGAATATCTGATAGAAAAAATTCCTGAAAATATTATCCTGAGGTATGAAAAATCCACAAATAATGAAGAATTACTACTGAAATCTCTGGCATTGATTGAAAATGGTTCTTATGATGATGCATCCCAGATTTTAGAAAATATTCTGAAGAGGGATATTGATAATGTTGATGCAAGGATAGCATTGTCAATGTCATATTATAAAAAATTCCATGCTGATGAAAATCATAACCGCGAATTTCTGGAAATGGCCAGTAATAGTCTTAATGAACTATTCAGGTTGAACAGGAAAAACAGGCATTCCATTATATTGAAATCATTAATATTAACGGAATTCTATGAAAATTTCAGTGTGAATAACATAAAATTTATGAAGGAAATAATTCCGGATATAGATTCAATCTTTGCCCTATACCCAAACTTTTCCCATGGTCATTATGTAAAATCAAAAGTTCTATATGACATTTCAATAGAGGAGAATGACCATAATGCCGAAACAATTTACCTGAATGGATCCATGGATGAAATAAACAAGGCTATTTCCGTTTTTCCTTTGTATGGAGAATTTATTTTTCAGAAATTCAAGATTGAAAAAAGGTTAGTCCAAAAAGGAATGAATTTTGAAAAGAATCTGAAAGATGCCTATGAAAATCTCAATTTCTTCTTTGATGAAAATAATATCAATCATATTAAAGAGAAACATGACCTTTATCTCATATTATATGAAAACGGTATGAAGATAGGAAATGAAAATCTTGAAGAAGAATTAAATAAAATTGAAGAAACATTAAAAAGCAGGAATAAAATATTTTACATATCAGGAAAACTGAAGAGACTGTACATAGAATACAAAAAGTTCAACAAAACCGATATATTAAATGAATCTGAAAATCTCATTTCCGAAGGAATATCCTCCAACATAAAGGAACATGAATTTTTGGAGTATTCCATAAAGGTATTTTATGAAATATACAAGATATCAAACAGGGAAAAGAAAAAGGAAATATATGAAAAAATAGAGGAATTGACAAGTATTTATAACATTAATAAAGTGAATAAAATCATAATATTTATCAACACGGCCATAAAAATATATGAAAACATGGTCAACAGTATTGAAGAAATAAAAGGTTCAGTTGAAAAAATTAAATATGGTCTTGAAGACAAATATTACAGGATTGATGCAATTAAAATTCTTTCAATTCTTTATATTTCATTATACAGGAATTCTCCTGGAAAGGAAAAAATTCAATATCTGGATGAGGCAATAAAATATGCAGAAATATACTTAAAGGAGGACAACAGCAATCCATATGCATATTATAATTATATAAATAAATTGTTTGACAGGTTCGAATATTCAAAGGATATCCAAATTCTGAACCAGATTGAAAACGTATTAAATCAGGCAATAAAGAATTTCAGCGAAGATCCTTACATTCTGTCATCAATGGGATTATATTATCTCTATAGATATAACAGCACAAGAAACAGGGAGGAAAAGAAAAAGAATATTACTCTAGCAAAAGAATATTTTGAAAAGGCTTTGTCAAAGAATCCGGGGTTTGAAATCGCTCTTAAGAATCTTCAGAATATAAATAACATGAAAATAAGGTGAGCTAATTCCTCTTTAAATTCTGGATTTCCTGCATCATCTAAATCTGCCTTTAATGAAATATTCCATTCGCACCATTGTAGTGATTTTTTAAAGGATTATAGAAAAGTTAGTAGTTTGAGGAAAGCATTAAAACTCCGACTTTTAGTGAGGAGATACATGGACTTCCACAAACATAAAGGTTTGTCAGCTACTCCTCGCTAAAGCTTCGGAGCCTGTTGCTGGCCTCCTGCTCCA
>ERZ1669250.633-NODE-633-length-14703-cov-4.021232_pt1 | contig 14703 bp, 12 predicted proteins | sample MGYA00579295_ERZ1669250 | MGnify/ENA primary metagenome ERZ1669250 (study PRJEB41166, sample SAMN08046056) | hot springs metagenome | biome: hot spring; feature: acid hot spring; material: thermophilic sediment; isolation source: thermophilic sediment from acid...
CCATTTCTTTTATTGCTTGTGCAACTCTTCTAAAATCCTTTGTATTTCTATATAGTTCTTTCCATGGTAAAAGTCTTGTATCTATCCATAAAAATTCGTTTTTATCAAAATCCCAATAAAGAGGTTTTATTTTTAGGTATTGCTCTAATTTATCTAATTCCTTCCTTATATCCTCCATGCTTTCACCTTATATTTTATTTATGTATATTTGTACTTTTTAAACTATAATTATTAAATTGGAATTAATATATATGATTTATGAAAAAGAACAGTATTTTAAAATTATTTTTAAACTAATAATGGGTGTATTAAGTGAGTCTTAAAGAAGAAATAATAAGATGGCTTAAAGAAGAAAATCTTGAAGTTTCGGAAATACCAATTCCAAAAGAAGCACCAATAGAATGGGCTATAAATGCCATGGTTACTGCGCCATTTAGAGTTTCTATATCAATACAAAGACCTAAAGGAAAAACTGAAAAATTAGCATGTACAATGGGTGTTAAAATAGCTGATCAGCATAAGGAAAAAATAATTAAACTATCTGAACAAGAAAAAGCTTCAATGATAGGAGAGCTCTTAAAGAGTTTATATTTTATTTGCCCAACATGTGTAATAATTATTCAACCAGATTTAATTAATCCAGACAACATAATAGTAACAAAAATCATATATAGCGATAAAATTAGCGCTAGTGAAATAACTGATTCTGTTAGACTACTTTCAAATTCATATGGTTTAATCGTTACTCATTTTACAGTTAAGTTGGGAGGATCTTTCAAACAAGGAGAGCAAACAATGATGCACATTTGAAAGAGTGATTGATTTGAATTTACTTAATCCTGCTGGAATCCTTGCAAAATCAAATTGTTTTTACATAGCAGCGCCTATAGTAGATGCACCTTGGAATGCAAATAAAAATGTTGAAAATGCTATTTCAGATATTATTGATGGCTTAAAATCTTGGGATATAAACAACTACAATTTAAATAAAATTGAAAAAATATTATGGTATGCAACTGTTTATGGAGGACTCGTTCTGGTTTACGCTTGCGATCCTATAGTCCCAATAAGCAGAGTACATGTAGACGTAGGTCTATCATTTATTTCAGAAGAAAACGATAAACCCAAAGAATTAAATGATTTAGACCTAATTAAAGCATGGGCAGAAATATTTGATGGAAACGAAATAGAAGGACTCAACATGTTGGCAGGAGGTATGGTATATCCAGAAAAATTCAGTTGGAGAACAGGAGGTAAATATAAAATAGCAGCAAGAGGAATAAAATATTGATTCCATAATTAACGCACTTTATAAGTTGTTTTCTAAGCAATATTTCCTTATTTTGGATATATTAATGTAGAAATTTTTCATGATTAAATTGGCTATATATTTTCCATAATCTGTTAAAACTATTTTGTCGTTCTCATATTTAATTGCTTTTATAAAAGCTAGTAATGATAATTCATTTCTCATATAATTTTCTATATCAATGCCAAATAATTCTTCAAAGATCTTTTTATTAAATTCTAGAGAATAAAACTTGTAAATGAACTCAAGATAAACTTGTTCTCTTAATGACAATTTTTTGCTTAGCACGACTGGCATGTTATTATTATATATCATTTTTTCATATTTATTAATATCAAATGAGTTAACATAATATTTTCCATTTATATAACTCATTGCACCAGTACCAATGCCAGCAAAAAATGGATGATCTACTATGTATTCGTCAGTTATGGAATCGTGATTTTTTGTAAATGTCCATGCATTTGATTGTATAAAATCTGAATTTAAAAAGCTCTTTAATATATAATAATAAAATGGTCTTTCGTTCCTTTCATCTGGTTCTTTAAACAACTCGCTATTCCTTATAGATGGCATTATAGGGTAAAAAGTAATTTGATTGGCTTTTGATTCTTTGGCCCTATTGATTTCATATCCTAAATCTTTAATTGTTTGATGAGGCAAATTAAACAAAATATCAACATTTAATGTACTTATAGAAGAGGCGATTTCTATTTTATTCATAATTTCTTCATCGTCCAATTGAGGTCTTCCTATATCTTTTTGAGTTGCTGATTGAAAAGACTCTATCCCTAAAGAGAGTCTTGTTATGCCAACGTTTTTAAGCATATCTATTTTCTCTTCATTAATATCATATATAGAACCTTCAATCGATACATCTTTTATATTAAGGTATTGTTTAATATAATCTATTAAATCGCATACTTCATATGTTGTTAATGTTGGTGTTCCACCGCCAATATATATAGAATCAAAATTATAATTATTTTCAATATAATTTGTTATTTCCTTTTTTAAAGAAGCAAAATAATCCTTTACTAAATTCTTTCTATATAACATGCTATGAAAAATGCAAAATGGACACAAAGAACTACAAAAAGGAACATGTATATACAAAGCTTTGCACTCTTTGCACTCTTCTGGTTTTTCTCTTAAATCGTTGTTTAGATGCCAATCGTAATTACCAAAAATATATTTTAGTATACGTTCTGTTATCAAATTTATCCCAAATCAATATATAAAAAACAAAACATATAAAGTTAACATTGAAAAGGAATATATATTTTGTTAACTTAATTAGTTCTTTATTCGACACAATAATAAATTTTAAAATTAATTTTAAAAAAACATTGAAAAGTAGCATTACTGCTTAAGGATTTTAGAACACTAAATAATAGTGGGGCACTAGTATGGAAAGTACATTGAATTTTCAGCTCCTAGATGTAAGCTATGAGATAGTCAATAATACGCCAATTATTAATTTATGGGGAAGGGATTTAAATAATAAAAAAGTGTTGCTAATAGACACAACATTTAGGCCTTATTTCTATTTATTGCTTGACAAGGATTCTAATTCAGAGAAAATTAAACAAGAAATATTAAGCAGATCAAAGACAAAAAGCCCGATAATTAATATTGAAGAAGTAAATATGAGCTATATAGGTAGACCTGCAAAGGCTATCAAAGTAACAACAACCATACCTGAAAGTGTTAGAGAATATAGAGAAACTCTTTCAAGTATTGAAGGAGTTAAAGATGCCTTAGAGGCAGATATAAGGTTTTCATTTAGATATACGTTAGATAAAAATCTGTATCCCATGAGGTGGTATAAAGTAAATGTAAAACCTTTGGAGAAAAAAACTAACTATAGAGTTGATGAGATGTATGAAATTAATGGAGAAATTACTGAAGATGAAAACAGAGTAAATGTTAATCCATTAGATGGATTAAAAATTATGGCGTTTGATATAGAAGTTTATAATCCGCAAAGAACTCCTGACCCTTCTAAAGATCCCATAATTTTAATAAGTATAAAATTTAATGATAATAATGATACAATATTATTAGAAGCAAAAGGTCATGATGATAGTGAAATCATACACAAATTCATAGAATTGATTAGAAAAGAAGATCCAGATATTATTATAGGCTATAATCAAAACAAATTTGATTGGCCATATTTAATAGAAAGGTCTAAATTATATAAAATAAAATTAGATGTTGGTAGAAAAGTTGATTCTGTACCAAACCCAAGCGTATTCGGTCATTATTCTATACAAGGAAGATTAAATGTTGATCTTTACGATTTCGCTGAAGAACTACAAGAAATCAAAGTGAAATCACTCGATGAGGTTGCAGACTACTTAGGTGTAAAACCCAAAGATAAAAGAGTTAACATAGATTGGTGGCTAATAGCACAGTATTGGGATGATATAGAAAAAAGAAATACATTAAAACAATATTCTATAGATGATGTAGAATCAACTCTAGGATTAGCATACAAATTCTTGCCCTTTGGAGCACAATTAAGCATTATAAGCGGACTACCTATGGATCAAGTTGTTGCTGCAAGCGTAGCATTTAGACTCGAAGCAAGACTTATGAGAGAAGCAAAGAAAAAAAGCGAACTTATGCCAAATAGAATAGAAAGAAATATAGAATCATATACAGGAGCAGTAGTGTTAAAACCAGAACCTGGAATACATGAAAATGTAGCAGTGCTTGATTTTGCAAGTATGTATCCGAGCATTATGGTTAAATACAATGTGGGTCCTGACACTCTGTTAAAAGATGGAGATGCATGTAAAGTAAGAAATAAAGCTCCTGAAGTTAATCATGAATTTTGTGCTGATAATCCAGCTTTTATGAGACTAGTTTTAGAAAGATTTCTAAAATGGAGAAGTGAAATTAAGAAAGCCATGAAATTATATAAAGAAGGAAGTTCTGAATACAATTTATTAAATGAAAGACAAAAAGCTATTAAAGTATTAGCCAATGCTAGTTATGGCTACCTAGGATGGGGGGCTGCTAGATGGTATTGCAGGAGCTGTGCAGAAGCAATAACTGCATGGGGAAGGGATCTTATATCACAATCGATAAATTTTGCAAAATCAATAGGATTAAAAGTATATTATGGAGACACTGATAGCATATTTGTTGACAATAACAAAGAAAAAATAGAACAAGTAATAAACTGGATAACTAAAGTTTTGGAATTTGATATAAAGATAGACAAAATTTATAAAAGAGTCTTTTTCACCGAAGCTAAGAAAAGATATGCCGGATTATTAGAAGATGGTAAAATAGACATAGTTGGATTTGAGGCTGTAAGAGGGGATTGGAGCGAATTGGCAAAAGAAGTCCAATCAAATATTGCTGAACTAATATTAAAGACAGGAAATCCAAAAAAAGCGATAGAGTATGTTAAAGCAGTGATAGAAGATCTTAAAAATGGAAAAATAGTCCTTGATAAATTAATTATATGGAAAACTTTGACCAAAGAAATCGAACAATATGAAGCTGAGACCCCCCATGCATATGCAGCAAAATTAATGGAAAAATATGGTTATAAGGTTACAGCTGGTAGTAAAATAGGGTTCGTAATAATAAAAGGCTCTGGATCTATTTCTAAAAAAGCTAGACCATATTTTATGGTGAAGGAATCCGATATAGATACAAATTATTACATAGATAAACAAATAATACCTTCTGCATTAAGAATCCTTAGCTATTTCGGAATAACAGAAAAAGATTTGAAGGTTGGTTCAAAGCAACCTTCTCTCTTTGATTTTTTGGATTCAAGTTAAATCACTAAAGGTAGCAAACTTAACATCTCCTCTTTTGGATGATATTTTGCTACCCATCCTTGCTCCAATTAATAGAACTATTCCTTTGTCTCCTGCTAAATCTAATATTCTTTGGGTGATAATTCCGTCAAATATTATTGCATAAGCAGAATTCGGTTGAGCTGTATCAAGCCATGTAAACAAATCTCTAACCTTTATCCTTGTTATTTCCTTCCAGTCTCTGTCATAAATTATTGCTTCTAAGGTACCTTTAATGTTTTTGATGTTATCTATGACTTGCTTTGGAACTACTAATTGAGAAATAGATTCTGACTTTTGTTCTCCCTTTGCAATTTCTTGTAAAACTTGTTGATTAGAGACTTCCTGAGCAATTTCTTCTTTCTTTTCTTCTGCTTTTTCTTCTGCTGTTTGAACTTCTGGCAAAGTCTGTTCATGGGCTGCTTCTGCTTCTTCTTTTGTTTCCTTTATGCTTAATAATTGTTGTTTAACCGCCTCTGCTGGCATCATTTGCGACAAGGATCTTGCTATCTCTTTGCCTGTTAATTGTTCAACTTCCATCCCTTTTGGTGCCCTGGCTACATAATCGACATGTACTTGATCCAATAAATTTTTGAGAATTAAATCTCCTCCTCTATCTCCATCAACAAACGCTATAACTTTTTTGTTTTTAGCTAATTCGACTATTGTTTTTGGAACTTTTTCTCTTGCACCTTCTAATGCTACTGTATTAGTATATCCATACTTCATTAAGTTTATGACATCAGCTCTACCTTCAACTATGATAATCGTATCAGCTTTCTCTACATCTGGTCCAGCTGGTAATTTCTCTTCTCCTATTTCTATCACTTTTGGCTGTACTTCGGGCTTTTGAGAAATTTGTCTTAAAATTTCCTTTATATCAGGTTCTTGTTCTTTAACCCTTTGCAAAAGCTGTCTTGCTCTTTCGACTATCTTTTGTAATTTTTCTATTCTTAAATCTTGAATATCATCTATGTTAATTCTTGAATTATATGGTCCAACTCTGTCTACACTTTCTATCATAGCTGCGAGTAAAACAGTTTCAACCCTATCTAAATTGCTAGGTATTTGCAATATTCCAACAGATTTTGTCCCTTGGTATTTCATATCTATGTGAACTCTTCCTATTTTGTCTTTGTTTTGTAGTTGTTCCAAATTGAAATCACTGCCTAATAGACCCTCTGTTTGGCCAAATACAGCCCCTATTACATCATGTTTATCTACTCTACCATCAACCTCGAATGAAGCTTTAATTAAATACTTCAATTCTTACACCCTTTTTATTGAGAGGTATACCGAAATTGTTTATACCTGGCATACCTCATTAATTAGGCTCTCGCCCTTCTCTAAATATTGACGTTTTTGTCAGAGCATATAAATTTATTAAAAATTTTAATTAAAAAATTACCTAGTAATCCCCTTCAAGATTTCTTTAGCTAACTCCTTGGTTTCTTCTTTTTCAAATATTTTCCTTACAGGCCTCAGCATTTCTATTAAGGAATTTATTGTTGCATTTTTTAAGTCCATCGGATGAACTTTTCCATCAACATAAGCATTTTCCAATTCTTCATAGCTTTCAAAAACAACTGTTCCGCCGTATTTTTCAGGTCTTTCTAGAACTAACTTAAAGTTTTCTCTTGCAAATAAGAGATATTTGTTTATTTCTAATATAGGATTAAACTCAGCTTGCTTTGGAGGACAATAAGCATTTAATATTTTTTCTTTTATATTATTTTCGCTATCATTTACAAATATAGCTGTGTTTGGTTTCGACTTTGACATTTTATGGCTTGCTGCTTGCTCATCTATTTCTCCAAAGCTCATTCTTTCTCCTCCATCAAGGCTTGTTAGTATTGGCGTGTGCAGAGCAATCGGCTTTTTAACATTTATTTTTTCAGACACTTCCCTTGCCAAAATATGTGCTTTCCTTTGATCTAAACCACCCAATGCTATATCTAAATCCATGTAAATTATATCACTAACTTGCATCGCTGGATAAATTAGCTTTGAAGTATCTAAATCTGCCTCATCCATGCTCCTTCCCATTATTGTTAAGGCTCTCTTCATTCTAGCTAGACTTGTCATCTTCATAACTTTAATAACTAGGGCCCAATAATCTTTATCTTGGGCCATTTCTTCTGCATCTACGAAATTTATCTTTTCGGTAGGTATATCTAAAGCTTTCATTACCTCTCTAGTTAACCTTGCCGCCTTTCTAATTAGATCCATATTGCCTCCTAATTTATCATTTATCATTGCATGCCATGTTGCTTCTAATAAATTAAACTCTACTCCTGCATTTATCAAGTCTTTTACTTTGTTCATCCATATTAGCCAACCTAAATGAGCTAAACCACTTGGTTCAAAACCTAAATAACCTTTAATTTTATCTCCATGTTCTATTTTCTCCATTAATTCTTTTTCAGTTATAATCTCTACCAAATTTTTTTTAATCAGCTCGAGTTTCTCATTTGTATCCAATAATTTTTCCACCTCACATCTTATCATTTCTAATTTTAATGTTTTCAATATAAAAATTTTTAAGGTATTTTTGCTCTTTCATATTCAAATCCTGCATTTAATGGCTTAGTTGCATCTATCCCTATTTTAGATGTAAGACCATCTTTAGCGCTAGGATCAAGGGTTGATCCTCTTGCATTATTTATTATTATTAAATCTCTATCTGCCTGAAATCTTGTTGCAATGGCCCATTCAACATCATTTATGTCATATATATTAACATCAGGATCAACAACAATTACATGCTTAAGGCTTGGATGAGCAGAAAAAGCGGCTAAAATTGCATTTTTTGAATCACCATCATGATTTTTATCTATGGAAATGATTGCATGCAACCAGCCTCCGCTGTTTAATGTTAAATGAACTCCGTGAACTTTCGGAACAACCTTAGATACTGCATTGTATATGCTTGCCTCCCTTGGAAATCCCATAAGCATAGCATGTTCATACCCACCGGGTAAAATTACATGAGTGGTCTCATCTGAATTAAGATAAACCTTTTCTGCTTTTAGAACTGGTTGTTTTCTTATTTTATCATAACCCCCCATAGCCTCAACAAAAGGACCTTCATCTACCTGTTTTTCTGTTATGAAACCTTCTATAATTGCTGCTGCACCTAATGGTATAGGGTTTTTATGTATAGGCGAATTGTATATCTCAAGGTTACCAAGTATATTCGCTGCTGCATTTAATTCAAAATATCCTAGCTGTGGGGAACTTGATGCGGCTAAAATGATAGCTGGATGAATTCCTATAATAACAGAAACAGGAAGAATCTCATTATTTTTTAATGCCTCATTATATAGATAATATAGGTGTCTTGGAACTATTCTAACTGCAGCTTCTTTATCGTTTAGCATCATTATCCTATGTATACTTGCATTGCATATATTTTTATAGCATGCTATTATTAATGAACTTGTTAAATAATAACCACCATCTTTTTCATAGAATTTAACAAAAGGCAAATCTTTTAAGTTTCCTTCTTTTAGTTTTGGTTCTCCAACCTTTACCATTTTCCCTTCTCGCGAAAAGGAGTCTAATAGCTTATTGTATGCATCTTCTAAAGTATTTACAGACAAGGATTCTAAAATTTTTCTTTTTGAATCAACAACATTCCCTGAACTTATTTGACTTATATCATCAACATTAAATACTTGAATTTTTTCGGTTCCTTGTTTAGATTTTAATAACCTAGAAACCTCATAGTCCCTTGACAATTTTCCAGAATACTCGCCGCCTATTTTATCAATGAATTTAGTCAATGATCCATCCAATTTCTGCTCCCTCTTAGCGCAATAGCCATTGCAGATCTTACATCTTTATCCTTAAATATTTTGAAGATAGGTGTTTTTGGCATAAATTTTGCTACTTCATCTTCTCTAATCATTTTATAGGGCAGACCATTATTTATCAATGAAACTCCAGCTATAGTCCACCCTTCACCAGTACCTAATATAACTTCCTTGCTTTTGTAGGGTATTTTATTTAATTCTTCTTTGATCACGTTTCCTATTTTATTGCAATCTATTTTCCCCGAATTTATAACAATTCCATCTCCCATTATTATATATCCACATAATCTTCCTGGATCTATTCCAATCAATATGTGAGAAAAGTCTAATTTAGGATATGCAATAGCTTTAAACAAAGCTATATCCGGATCGTCCTCGTATATAACATTGTTAAGATTTTTAATATTATCATGATAAATTTCATATTCTGGAGTGTTTTTTAATGGAGATATAATAACATCTGGTTTAGTATCTATATAATCATTTAAAATTATTATACCTTGTTTTTCTAAAATGTCTTTCTTATTCTTTATTGTTTTTATTGCATTATAGTCAGCCCTTAAGCAAACTATTACTTTAGCCGAACCGTTCCACCTCAATACACTTAATTAATTAAATAATATAAGAAGTTAATTAATCTTTATATAAAAATGCGTTAAGAATGAAAGTGAACTTTATTTTAAAATATTAAACTTTTTAATAGTTATAGGTGGATTAATTGCTATGCTCGCCGCACCATATAATACTTGATCATCACCAAAACTACACATTTTAATTTCAGGTACTCCAAGAGCGCTATATTTTGGTATGTATTTCAATAAGTATGGCTTTATTAAGTCTTCATTATATAAATAAATGCTACCTCCAATATAAATGACTTCTGGATCGTATGCGGCTATTAAAGTTGATATACCAGCAGCATGAACAATATTTAATAAATCAACTAATGATTTCGAAAACTCATCATTTTTCCTAGCAAGATCGTAGAGTTTCTCCGGTGTTAAATCACCATTAATAGCCAAATTATATCCTTGAGTTTTTTCTCCTTTCCATTCCTTTGCCATCTCATAAGCTACTTTAGGTATATTTTTTCCTCCTGCATATGCTTCCCAATGACCTAATCTACCGCATCCGCATATAAAATTGGAATCGAATTTTACAACTGCGTGTCCTAGCTCATGAGCATTTCCTCTTCTTCCAACCATTAAATTACCATCAACTATTGCCCCTACTCCTATACCAGAACTCATAGTAATGTATGCTAAGTCATCTTTGTCTTTTCCATCACCAAGAGTTTTTTCAGCCCATACTGCTGCCATTGCGTCATTTGCTATATATACTTCCTTTCTAAATTCTTCATATATAGGATCTTTTAAAGGGATATTTTTAAGTCCAAGATTTGGCGCTAATTCTATAATGCCTTTTTTTAAATCTAATGGACCTATAGATCCAATTCCTATTGAATTAAAATCTCTATCAGGAGAAAGCTCATAAATCATGTTTATAATAGATTTTGAAAGAAAACTGGGATTATCCTTAGGTGTTTGTATTTTAAGTTCTTTAGTTTTTTTATTATCTTTAAACAATGCGACTCTTAAATTTGTAGCCCCAATATCAACGGCTATTATGTTCATGCGTTCCCCTTTTATTAATAAGTTAAATACCCATTATAAATAGATTTGCAAAATTTTCTAATTATTTAAAATTATTAGTATATTAAATATTTTTAATATATACATTTGAAAATTAAAGCTTAAGTATTCAAAAAAGAATACATATTGGTGGAAAAAAAGTGGTATAGGTGAACTATATGTCAGAAGGAATGGGAGAATTAGTTTTGATTCCTCCGTATGTTAAATATTTAACAGAATTAGCTAAAAAAGATCCAATAAGCTTTTGGGAAAAAATTGCTATAGAAAACATGAAATACATTTATTGGAAAAAAACATGGGATAAAACATTTGAATGGGGTAAAAATGGAGAACCGTATAAGTGGTTTATTGGAGGGATTACAAATACCGAATACAGTCATATTGATTTCCAAATAGAAAAGGGTTATGGAAATAAAGCAGTTTACATATATGAAAACCCTGAAATAGGAGTTTCAAAAACTTATACTTTTGCTCAATATAAGAACATTGTAGATAAATATGCTTCGGCAATGAGAGGTATGGGAGTTAAGAAAGGCGATAGAGTTTTAACATATATGCCTACAAGGCCAGAATCGGTTGCAATACTACATGCAGCTGCAAGAATCGGGGCAATACATTCAAGCGTTTATGCTGGTTTTTCTGCAAAAGCTTTAGCTGATAGAATAGATGGAGTTGAAGCTGAATGGATATTTGTACAAGATTATAATTTAAGAAGAGGAAAAGTATCTAATTTAAAGCAAGTTGTTGATGATTCATTAAAGTTGGTGAAGACTAAGGTTAAAAAAGTTGTTGTACTAAAATCAGGATATTTTAATCAAGATGTAAATATGGAAAAAGGGAGAGATATCTATTGGGAAGAATTTTTAGACTTTTCTAAAAGCGGATCAAGTGAAGTAGAATGGATGGAATCCAATGAGCCAGTCTTTATCACTCCTACATCAGGCACTACGGCAAAACCAAAACCTGTTGTACATAAGCATGGAAGTTTCCAAAACCATGTTGTAACCATGGCCCGTTGGATCTATGATTTAAAGCCAACCGATACTTGGTTTATAACAAGTGATGTTGGATGGCAAGCAGGGATCAGCTATATGGTTTGGGGTGTTCCAATATTTGGTATACCAAGCATATTATATGATGGAGTTCCTGATTACCCAAAGCCTGATATGTGGTGGGAAGTTATAGAAAGAAATAAAGTAACTAAGGTCTGGTTTTCACCTACAGCAATTAGACTTTTGATGAAATATGGAACAGACTATGCCAAAAAGCATGATTTATCAAGCTTAGAAGTAGTGTTTAGCGCAGGAGAGCCATTAAATCCAACACCATTAAAATGGTTGATGTATGATGTGTTTGAAAACAGAGTACCCGTTATAGATCATTATTGGCAAACTGAAACTGCAGGACCAATAGTAGGAAACACTTATGGAATTAAGATGTTACCCATAAAGATTGGTAGTGCAGGTATACCATTACCCGGTATTATTGGAGAAGTCGTCGATGAAAATACTGGGAAACCAGTAAAACCTGGTGAAAAAGGTGTGCTTGTTATAAAACATCCGTTTCCAGGATTTACTTCAGAGTTATGGAAAGATCAAGATAGATATTGGAAATCATATTGGGAAGCGAATCCAAACCTTAAAGGGATGATATATACAGGAGATGCTGCAACTATTGATGAACATGGCTACATATGGTTTATGGGAAGAGCCGATGATGTAATAAAGATATCAGCTCATAGAATTGGTACATTTGAGCTCGAAAGCGCGTTAGTATCCCATCCTGCTGTTGCAGAAGCTGCAGTCGTTGGAGTACCTGATCCAGTAAGGGGAGAAGTTGCAATGGGATTTGTCATACTAAAGGAAGGATATAAACCCAGCGAAGAACTCAAAAACGAACTTATCGAACATGCCAAGAAAACATTCGGACCTATAGCGGTATTTAAAGGAATTGAAATAGTTAAAGCCTTGCCAAAAACAAGAAGTGGAAAAATTATGAGGAGGGTAATTAGAGCAGTTTATTTAGATCAACCAATGGGAGACATATCGACTCTGGAAGATGAAGCTTCAGTTGAAGAAATTAAAAAAGCAGTTGAAGAATTCAAGAAAGAAATAAAATGAATGTATAAATTAATTGTTTTACTTTTAAATTTATAATTAGATTTATCTTTTCTATTATTTCTATTTATCAATCTTCATTTTAGACAATTCGATACCTCATATAGACAATCTCAAAGTTTAATACAAATTTAAACTTTTGTCTTAAAGCAATTTATTTTATTGTTTTTTCATTATTTATTATTAATAAGTAATATAATCTGAAATTGAATAGTATTTAATTTCTCTTTACTAATTTAAAGAATAAAAATTTTAACCCTATAGTTCATTAATAATTAGGGCTGATATTAAATTTGCCTAATAAACAAATTTTATTAAAACCTATTGGCGAAGTTTTAACAGATTTTAGTGATGATGAAATTAGAAACTCTTTTAACGGAGTTAGAGGGAAAATACTTATATATGATAAATATAAGGATGGAATTTGCTGTTTAGATGGATTTTCCCATCTTTTAGTTATTGGATATGCAGATAAGGCAAGAGAAAATTCTCAAGCAACATTAAAGGTCAAATTTAGAAAAATAGAAAGGCTCTATAATATAAAAACACCTGAAGTCGGGGTATTTGCATCAGGTTCTCCAGATAGGCCTAATTTGCTCATAGTAAGCATATTAAAGTTAATGGGAATAAAAGATAACATCCTAGAAGTAGATAACCTTGATATGTTTAATGGAACTCCAATATTAGATATAAGACCTTTTACCGTAGAAAGGATCCCTAAAGAAAAAATAGAAACACCTGATTGGTATAAGAGAATTTGGACTGACTTCCTCCCCGCCCTGAAGGGCGAAAGTTCCCCTCATCGATTCGGATTTACATCTTTCATTTGAGGGGCAGCCGAGAGGGTCAGAGACCCCCTCCTATTAAGATTCATGATTGCAATAACGTCACGATCATTCTCATAACCACAAGAAGTACATTTAAACCAACGATAACCAACTTCAACCATCTTTTTACCACACTTAGGGCATGAAACAGAAGAGTACTTTGGATTAACGTATTGAATTAGAATACCTTGTTTCCTAACCTGCCAAGAAATCCAGTACTGCAAATGACGGTATTGCATCAGATAAAGTTTATCCCTAAACTCCTTAGGTAGCTTATCTACATTCTTAATGAGGTTCCTTAGGTTCTCGAGCTTAATGACGTTGGCACCCATAATTCTTGCAACCTCAACAACCCACTTCCCCACTTTCCTAGCGAAATCCTCCATAACTCTCCTAGCCTTTAGGTGGAAATAATGAATCCTGTGAAGGATTCTCTTGTTGTCCCTCCACCTCTTTGGGTATTTCTTTTGTAGACTTTCAGCCAATGACTTCCAGTGATGAGCCTCGTTCAAACGAGTTGGAATCCTAATATAATTAATATCGTCCTTTCCTACAACAACCTCATTCATATTAATATCAACAGCAATACTTTCCTTTGGCTCTACATTCTCTTCTTCCTCTTTCTCAAAAACCACTTTTAGGAAAGCCTTCCCATTCTTAACCACTAACCTAGCCTCTTTCATCCTCAAGTTTGCATACTCCCTCAAGTTCCTAGGATGAATTTGAAGTTCACCAACGCTTGCTATCCTAACAGTCATGTTATCTAAGTCCACATTATAACTTGCCTTTGGTGTTAGCCAAACCGTTGGCTTATATACTCTTGGAAACCTACCCTTTTTAGGATTATTATACCAGCCCTTGTAGACTGAGAGGGCATCCCTATAACAATCCTCGGCAACCTTTGAAGGTAGATTATACTCCTCCCTTAACCTAGTGTACAACTCCTCATGAACTTTCCCTAACGCTCCCTTCTCTTCTGGGTTTTTTTACATTATCCTTCAACCAAAAAAAGGGTGAAACGGAGAGCTTTTACATAGTTGTTTGAGAGAACTAGGAGAGAGTCTGAGAGAGTGATCTTCATAGAAACTGTTGCTCTGATCACTTTATTTTCCCTCCTAGCCATCAGAAGGAATTTAGAATGAAGAGGCATTTAAATATT
>ERZ1669250.635-NODE-635-length-14692-cov-3.226822_pt1 | contig 14692 bp, 11 predicted proteins | sample MGYA00579295_ERZ1669250 | MGnify/ENA primary metagenome ERZ1669250 (study PRJEB41166, sample SAMN08046056) | hot springs metagenome | biome: hot spring; feature: acid hot spring; material: thermophilic sediment; isolation source: thermophilic sediment from acid...
CGCTATAGTATCGACAGGAAATGAGCTTGTTGATGTTGGGAATCCGCTGAGTCCAGGAAAGATATATGATGTAAATGCATACAGCATAGCTCATGCGGTGCGCGAAGCCGGGGGGATCCCCGTCTTCCTTGGAGTAGCCGAAGACAATGAGGAAAATATAAGGAAACTCATAGAGGATGGAATGAAGATGGATATGGTATTGGTTTCCGGCGGAACATCTGCGGGAGCAGCAGATATAACCTATAAGGTCCTTGATTCAATAGGACCCCCCGGCATAATACTTCATGGGCTCAAGGTAAAGCCAGGAAAACCAACGGTCGCGGCAATCTCATCTAGCGGTAAAATAATAATAGGATTACCCGGGTATCCTAATAGCTCGTTAATGATATTTAACCTATTGGTAAAACCGATTCTATCAGCAATGCAATGTTATCAGATAGATGAGACTAAAGTAAAGGCCACGCTAGCATCAAAGGCCGAAGGAGCACGCGGACGTAGAGCCCTAACTCCAGTAAGCCTTATAGACACGGGTTCTCAAGTGATTGCGTACCCGCTTCCAGCAGAGTCTGGAGCAATATCGACGCTAGCATTTGCGGATGGCTTCATGGAAGTACCTGAAAACGTGGAGTTCCTGGATAAGGGTGATGAAGTTACCGTTACGCTGTTCACGCATGAATACAAACCCGCTAATCTATACTTCGTAGGTAGTCATGACTTAGGAATAGATATAGCTGCAAGATTGCTTCCAAAGTGGGTCACAGTTAAGGTAATAAACGTTGGTTCACTGAATGGATTAATTGCGGCCTCTAATGAGGAAACCGACATAGCCGGCCTTCATTTAATAGATGAGGAAACCGGGGAATATAATTTGCCATTCATACGCAAATATGGTGAGGGCAAGGTAGTCATGATCCGAGGATACCAGAGAGAACAAGGAATAATAATTAAACGCGGGAATCCTAAGGGAATAAAGTCTATTGAGGATTTCCTGAGAAATGATATATCAATAGTTAATAGGAATAAAGGAGCGGGAACTAGATTCCTGCTTGATTCACTCCTAAAACGGCTAGCCGAGAAAAATGGGGCGCGATTAAATGACTTAGTTAAAGGAATAAATGGATATTATTATGAAGTTAAAACACACACTGCGGTCGCCGCAGCCATATATCAAGGCAAGGCTGATGCCGGGATCGGCATAAGAGCCGCGGCGCATATGTATGGGTTAGATTTCATCCCATTATCTATGGAGCATTATGATTTTGCAGTACCTAGATCTAGGCTCAATAAAGATAGCATTAAAGCATTTATAGAATTACTTAGATCATCTACGTTCCAAAGTGAATTAACTAAGTTGCCAGGATACCAAGTCGCAAGTGGAATCGGCGATGTTATCGCTAATTGACGCATCCTTCTCTTCAATAAAGGGAGCTAGAGCTTTCTTGCTTAGTGAATAAAGACTATTAATTTCATCACAGAATATTTATTAAATGGGTATCTATATCATGGCGATGGATCCAATCCTATTCCGGCGAGGGCTGGATAAGGCGGAGATAAGAAAGCGATTCAAGGAACGAATCAAGAAGGATGGAATAATAATCGCTCCAGGGGTTTTTCTCCCTATAACTGCAATTATGGCGGCTGAGGAGGGATTTGAGGCGATATATTTCGGGGGAGCCGCATTCTCTAATATGCTTGGTTTACCTGATCTAGGTGTATTCACATTAACGGAAATGGCTACTCAAGTCTCGTATATAGCTAGCACCGTGGATCTACCGCTTATAGTTGATGTGGATACTGGATTTGGGGAAACAATAAACGTCGCTAGAACAGTGCGAGCCATGGAGGATGCTGGAGCAGCCGCAATTCATATAGAGGATCAAGAATTTCCGAAAAAATGCGGCCACCTAAGCGGTAAAAGGGTTGTTTCAATGGATGAAATGATTAAGAAGATACAGGCCGCAGTGGATGCCAGGCGCGACGAGAACTTCATTATAATAGCCAGAACCGATGCAAGGGACGTAAATGGGCTTGATGATGCTATAGAGAGAGCCAATGCATATGTGGAGGCTGGGGCCGACATGATTTTTCCGGAGTCCCTTCATGATGAGGAGGAGTTCAGGATAGTGGCTCAAAGAGTCAAGGCCCCTCTCCTTGCCAATATGACGGAATTCGGCAAGACACCTTATATAACTGCAAAACGCTTTGAGGAGCTCGGCTATAAGATAGTGATTTTCCCAGTAACCACGTTCAGATATGCAATGGGGGCCGTGAGGAAAGCATTAAGGACGCTCAAGAATGAGGGCACGCAGAAATCATTACTGGAGGACATGATGAGTAGGGAGGAGATTTATCAATTGATAGGTTATTGGGATTATGAAAAATGGGATAGAAATATAGCGGAAAAAGCAAGTAAAGCTTATGCTCGGAGAGTTGATATTCATTGAACTCTTTAATTTTGGCAATACAAGTTTTTCCCTCATTGATTTATTCTCAATATTGGAGTCGCGCCGAAACCTTCTATCTCTATGTCGCCGGTCTCCTTAACGCTGGGTATTAATCGTAGTCCTATGGGTCTCTTCTTTACTTGAGAAATAGCATATAGATCCTCCACAACCTTGGTCACATTATCTATGTTGGTCATTGGTATTGGAACCATATCGACGCCGGCAACGCAAACCGATGAATATGCAACTAGGTCCTTGAAAGTTATGAGGCCGGCTCTAGCTCTTTCCTTTAATCGCTCATCCTCCGCCAGCGGCAGCATTACCTCATTAAAGCCAAGCTTTTTCACCGGTAAAGCCGTTAATTCTCTATTGATATCCCATATAATCTTCATAAAACCAGGTGAACCTATGCGGGGACCAAATTGCTCCAACACATCTACAGTGGACTCCCAGCCCCACGGTGATAATGATGCATCGAGCCCCCTATACTCTACACCGACTAAGTCGGCCACTAGCCGTCCAAATTCCTCAGCCTTCTTTAGCAATGTCTCCAACCTATTCCTAATATCATTCAAGCCTCTTGCACCGATCAAGTCGCTGGGGTAAAGAATGGCTAATGCAATGCCGGTGCCACCTCTTATATTTGCCGATGCAGGATAATATGGTGTTTCCAATTCACTTCCAATCAGCGCCGCAAAGCGTCGGGAAACTGAGGGTTCCATTCTATAAAGTAACTCGGTAATTAGCTGCGCCTTATTTGCTTCATCTATTAATATGCTGCCATATGATTTAGTGGATGTCATTAATTTAATGAATATAGAGGGCTCAATGAGTCCCTTAACTGCTAATGCAGAATATGCGTATCCCATTTTATTCAACATGGAATCAATTGAATTAACATCCATTCTCTTTTCATCAATATATGGAAAAGTTACTCGCTTAGTGAGAACCTCTAATCCTAATTCTTTTGATGCCTCTTGGATTGCCGCATCAAGTTGAGGGAGAAGCGTTAGGTCCTTATCTCCCTCGCTAAATAACGTTACGGCTCTTATCTTCATATGATTGAGTCTCTCACACATTGGATTTAACATTATCGCAAATAGTGAATAATGCTAAGCAAGCGATGCATTTATCAGTGATTTCTCCATTTCTGAAAACGGCTTCCTATTATAGTTAGTTTTCCTCCTTCTCAGAGCTTTAAAATAAGCTGCTATTAACTTTCTATTTTTAATACCAATAAGTTACATGAAATACGTGTTCCCGTGGATGGGAGTCCTTTAGTCTACATACATCTCTCAGGGGACAGTGCTCGCACTTAGGGTCATCGGTAGTGCACGTGGTTCTACCAAAGCTCCAGAGAAAATCATCTAATGCAAATGGCTCTATTCCCGACAAAATCGATACTAATTTCCATCCATATCTAATTGAAAATCTGAGCGCAATGTCTTGCTGAGGCGTAAATGGAGTGGCTGTCATTATCATTTCCATGTATTGCTGAGAAGGTTCAACTAATCCAAGCCTAATCGCTATCCTAGTTAAGTGATTATCGACGGGAACCTCCTCATTCCATGTATCTATGAATCTAATGAGTCCACGACCATGCAGGAATTTAGCCAGGAGCATCGCTTTCTTCTCGACTGGATCAGTATATGCCGAAAAAGACTTCAGTAATTCAATGAATCCATGGCCGCCATTAAATAGGTGACCCTCGCTTTTGCTTACTAATGTGGTAGGGGAATTAAATAGTTTCAGCATTTTTATGCCAATATCCTGTAGAAGAAATGCTCTGACACCGTAATCCCAGATATCGCCGAACCAACGCTTGATAGCGGCCGAATCAATATTAGCTAATCCGCTTGGAGAGAATATAGAGGGATCAGAATCAAGAAGACGCTTGCCCCTTATCCACAATAGATCTGCGCCTCTATATTTTTTGCCATCTACTTCAGCCTCATATGAGTGCCCCGGTACCGTTAATCTGTGATCAATTGCTGTCATAGCTATAAAAAACATTAATTGTAAATCCTTCTCTATGTTGGTACTTGGGTAAAAACGTTCATCAGTGTAATTATCCTGTAATAATTTCATTTCCTTAATTAAATCAGCCAATGCCTCTGCCTTGTCCAAGTTAATATGACCAGCCTCGTTTATCGATACCTTAGCCATTAAGCGAGGAATGAACTATACTTAAAAAAGACATTGCCTCAAACAAAAAGGTTAAATTAACCATACATAATGGAGTCACATAATGATTCCCATAAGTACGATGGTTACTGGACGCGGCACCGTATCATTTAAGATAAAAGGAAAGTATGGCGTTGATAAGCCGAGCGAATTCTCAAGTATAGTCAGGCCCATAGTCTCATGGAATATCACCAGGAAATGCAACTTGAAATGCATTCACTGCTACATAGATGCAGGTATTGAAGATGTGCATGAGTTAAACACGGAAGAGGCAATTAAACTCGTGGATCAGTTCAAGGAGATTGGGGTTCCCCTAATACTAATGAGCGGGGGTGAACCATTGATGAGGAGGGACCTAATCGATATAGCTAGGTACGCAGCAGGTTTAGGCATTAAACTAGTATTATCTACTAATGGAACATTGATAACGAGGGAAGTGGCCGATGAGCTTAAGGGAATAGGGTTCTCCTATATTGGAATATCCCTGGATTCCATTGATGCTGAGTATCATGATAAATTCAGGGGAGTGAGAGGAGCTTTTTCGCTAGCATTGGCTGGTATAAGGAATTCCCTGGATGCTGGATTAGATGTTGGGCTTAGATTCACTGTAACAGCCATGAATATAGAGAAAGTAGCTGATTACATAGACTTCGCCGCATCAATTGGAGTTCATAGGGTGACTTTCTATCACTTATCAGCAAGCGGCAGGGCTGGTAAATTAGGAAAAGAGTGGTGGTACTCTCCGCAACAATACGCTAGATTCATGGAAACCATTATTAGATATGCCGAGAAGTATGCCGGTAAACTTGAAATAGAAACAACGCTGGCTCCATATGATGGCATCTACATTGCACTACGAGGTGGAGAAGAACCAGAACCATATCTGCGATTTGTGGAATCAACGGGGGGATGCGGAAGAAAAATAATATCTATTTATCCGAATGGCGATGTATATCCCTGTCAATTCATTGATTTCATGAGGCTAGGCAATATAAGGCAAAAACCATTAAGGGACATATTAATCAATGGGCTTGATCTATTCGTTAACACGGAGAAATATCTACGAGGCCCTAAGTGCAGCAACTGCAGATTTAAGAAGGAATGCAAGGGCGGCGATAGAGCCCGTGCATATTACCTTGGCGGCGATATTTATGGAGATGACCCACTATGTCCAATACCCGAATTATTTAACTATGGAGGCCACGAAGCTGACTAGGTTTTCTATATCCCTTCTAGCTAGCTTTATCTCCTCGCTCGGAATTGAATCCATATCATAGCCAAGCAGCACCGCTAAGGCTGTTCTCCACCATTGTAGTAATTCTGGTTTATTTAATGTTATTGAGGAGTAAATCACATACATCCACTGATCTCGAAGCGATACTATTTTTTGATTCTCCCTGTAGGCGCCCAATGCCTCCACTGCCAGTGTGCTGGCTGCCCAAAGATACTCAGCGGCAACCCTATCATCGCTTTCCCTAGACTTCCCTAAGTAGTCAATTGCATATGAAATTAACTCCCTACCCTTAACTCGACCTGGGTTTGCACCAATATCATCAAGTTCATCGCCTAGGTTCCGATTATCAATGGTTATACGCATCAATTCATGCATTACGAAACTCTGGAAATAAGTTTAACGCAGCTGCTCAATCGGTGCTTAATATAGGCTTACTTCTTTATGTGCAACCAACAAGCAGCGTATATGCCGTTCTTGACCTCCACCATGGGCGGTTCTTCCCTTCTGCATATATCCATTGCAAATGGACACCTGGGATGGAACCTGCACCCCTTGGGTATATCCGGCAGCCTCTAGGGGGATTAATTAAGTTAGGCGGATCGCCTCCAACTATCTTCCTATCCTTAAATCTATTCGAGGGATCGGGATCTGGAATCGCTTCTATTAAAGCCTGCGTATATGGATGGGCTGGATCCTTTATGACAGACCTATAAGGACCTATCTCGGCTAGCTTACCTGCATAAAGAATAGCTATTCTATCGCTGAAGTACTTGGCAGTGGATATATCATGGGTAATATATAGAAATGCTATATTCATCTTCTGCTGTATCTCCTTAAGGAGCGTCAATATCTCTACCCTCACCGAGGCATCAAGCATCGAGACAGGCTCGTCAGCAACTATGAAGTCCGGCCTTAATATCACGGCCCTGCCTATCGCTATCCTCTGCCGTTGCCCACCACTCAACATGTGAGGGTACTTGAATAGATAATCCTCCGGTGGATTCATCTTCATCTCATTTAGAGTTCGTATAACCATTTCCTCCCTCTCGGCCGCACTGCCGCCAACACCATGAATAATGAGAGGCTCCTCCAAAATGAACTTAATGTTATGAAATGGATTTATAGCAGAGAATGGGTCCTGAAATATCATTTGAGCCCTCCTCCTGAACCAAGCAATGCTTGATTCGCTTGCCTTGGTTATATCTTTTCCATCAAAGATGAGAGAACCCCCGTTCAACTTATATAGCCGCAAAAGTGTTCTGCCTAGGCTGGACTTTCCACTGCCTGACTCACCTATTACAGCGACTGTTTCTCCCTTACCTATGCTTATGCTGACGTCATCAACTGCTTTAACATACCTGGTCTTGGAGAATAAACCACTCTGAACTGGGTACCACATTTTTAATCTGTGCGCTACCACTAAATGATCGGGATTTATCCACGGTGAGTCAGCCATGGATGAGGCATACATTACTAGCCTCTTGGTATCAATATTTAAAAAGATATCCTCACTTCATTACTATTAGAATAACTATCTTAAATTGATATATTGTCACTTATATAGCCAACAAGAGACTAAGTGCCTCCTAGAGCCCTTATGCTCAACATCAATAGGCGGCGGCTCATCCCTATCGCAGATGCCCTTTAATTCATCTTTAGATGCAAAGTAGGGACACCTAGGGTAGAAGCGGCAACCAGTTGGTGGATTAATTAAGCTAGGCACCTCGCCAGGCATGAACGTTAACTTCTTCTCTCCCCTGAGAGTGGGGACGCTGCCCATTAATCCAATCGTGTAGGGATGCTTTGGCGATGTGTACATATCCTCAGCACTGCCTATCTCCACCATTTTGCCCGCATACATAACTGCCACTGCATCAGCTAACTCGCTTGCCAAGGCTAAATCATGGGTTATGAATATATAAGTCAACTTGAATTCCCGCCTAAGTCTCTTAAGTAGATTCATTATATTAGCTTGAGTTATTACATCAAGCGCACTAGTAGGTTCATCCAGTATGACTAGACGGGGCATTAATATCAGTGCCATAGCTATGGCTACTCTCTGCTTCATTCCTCCACTTAATTGATGCGGGTAACGTCGAACGGTATCCCTAGGTAACCCAACTGCCTCCAACATATCCATTGCCTGCATCATTGCCTTATCCTTATCCGCACCATGATGAATTAAAAGTGGCTCTATCATTTGTTCCCCAATAGTTAAAACTGGGTTCAAAGAATTCATTGAGGCTTGTGGTACCCAAGCTATCTTTTTCCACCTGTATTGAGTCCTAAATTCCTCTGCATCTATATGAAGAACATCGCGACCCTCAAACCTAACCTCGCCGCTTACCATTGATACATTTCTCTCCCATAACCTAATCAATGCCTTAGCTATTGTGGATTTGCCGCACCCACTTTCTCCAACTAATGCAAGCGTCTCTCCCTCATCTAGATCAAAGGATACTCCATCAACTGCCTTTACTACTCCCTTGCTTGTGGAGTAGTAAAGCTTGAGGTTATCTACTTCAAGCAGAGGCATCCCAATCACCCATACCTCAACCTTGGATTAACCACGGGCTCGCTTGCTATTGCTATCAATATAAATACCACTGCTACGAATGCGATCAATAAACCAGGCGGAACCACCCACCACCACATTCCAGCATATAATGCGCCGGTATCATCAGCCCAATACAATAAATTGCCCCAAGTTGGATAAGCACTGCCGGCTAGGTTCAGGAAATTCAATGCTGAGATGGTTAAAATAGCGCCAGGCGCACTGGTCACCAAGAGGTAAAGGGAGTATGGCATGATTTGGGGAAGTATGTGGTTCCTGAGAATCCAAGAGCCACGGGCGCCTATTATTTTTGCGCCCTCAATATATTGAGCTTCACGTATCTGCATTATCATTGACCTAATGATCCTTGCTGCGCCTCCCCACGATAATATGGAGAGGAATATTATTGCATCCCACAAACTCCAAGCAAAGAGAACAGAGAACACTATTAGGAGTGGGAATGCTGGGAGAGTTATTACTAGATCCGTTATCCTGGTCAGAACCTCATCTATCCAGCCCTTGAAGTACCCTGACATTATTCCCACCACTATGGCTATTACCATTGTTATTAAGGCCGATACTATTCCTATTTCTAGATCAATTGGGAAACCGGCCAGCAATCCCTCCCATAAATCATGCCCCTCGAAGTCCGTGCCCATTAAGCCATAAACGTTTCCTCTCATTATTATAGACACTGGGGAGGAGCCGACGCTTCCTACATTGAATACAGTGGCAAGTAGCTTTATGGTGTAGTTGCCGTTCAGTGATGTTAATTTACCATCCTTATAAGCCTGAAATAGAAGCGGTATCGCTGATTGAGTTGGGGCTAAATTCAATGATTGGCCATTGCTCGAGAAGAAACTGAGGATTTGATCCTTCACTTGAGAGGATGAAGCCAAATCAATATAGCCGCCTGAGGGGGTTAACGGACCTATTGATATGGATGATCCATCCGGCCTATATATGGTTAATTGAAGAGCCACCGATGCATTGGCCGGTATGCCATTAAATAACACATAGATATCCTGCCACGGAACATCATATGGATCCGCCACGCTGATCGTGGATGTTATATACGTCACGCCATGATAGTGAACCACCGATTGAGGGGGAGTGATCTCTACTTGAGGAGCCAATTTCTGTGTAGTGAAGTAATTAATCCAAGCTGGCGGGGCATCAACGGGATTGAATTTCCAATAGGATGGATTATTCCATACCGCGCCGAAGTTTGGAGGCAAGGCAAAGTAGGAGTATATTGATACAATGACTAGAATAACGAATAATGCTGATGCTACCTTACCGGTATTGCTGCTGAAGAATTCTTTACTTATCTCGCTTGGCGACATTCCAAGAATCCTGAAGCCCGAGCCCCGTCTCTTTTCCTTCTTTTCCTGGCTACTCATTGCTCTCTCACCCTGGGATCAAGCATTATATAAAGAATCTCCAGCACAAACACTATCACTATATAAAGCAAAGTAGAAGCATAGGTCAGCGCAACCACTACAGGCGTATCGGGAGTACCGGCAGCGGTTATGGCTATATTATATACATAGCCAAGGCCCCACCACTTAAAAACCACCTCAGTTACTAGGAAGCCGCCGAAAAGCACGAAGGGTATGGTTATCAATATGGATGTCAATATGGCTGGAGCGGCTGGTCTAATTATGTACTTATTAACGACTTGGTTCTCAGAGAGGCCCTTTGCTCGAGCTACTGTCACGAAATCCTCCTGCGCAACATTTAGAACCACTGTTCTAGCGAAGTATGCCCAACCACCAATATTAACTATTAAAACTGTAAGCAATGGTAGCGCTAAGTGCCACAATAAATTAATTACAGCAGAGGCATTGGCGAAAACCGCCACTGGATTAGTTAACCAAGTGCCAAAGTATTGAGGATCCAATATACCTCCAAACGGGAAGTATATGGGTGAGTGAACTTCCCTTAGCATTACGGCGAAGACTATTATGAAAACTATGCCAACCCACCACTGGGGCAATCCATTGGATATGGCGGCATAATACATGACACCTCTATCGCTGATTGAACCATATCTTAATGCAGACCGTGTTCCTATATAGATGCCAATCACTGCACTAAGCAATATGCCAAATGTATCAAGTATTATAGTCCCAGGAAGCGCCGACGCTATTATGTTGACGACCTTACCATTGCTAACTCCATAATTCTGGGGAAAGAATGAGTAACCCCAATTGAAGCTAAGCATGTCCCACATTATGTAGAATGTCCTAATTATTGGGGGTTGATTCAAGCCATATGCCTTCTCCAGTTGAGCAACTATTGTATTATAAACTTGCTGAGCCTGCGATGCGGCATTAGGATTGTGCTTAAGCACGGCTTGAGCCACCGCTCTTGCCTCTATCTTCACTTGATTCTCAAGCACTGAGGATGCGGGGCCTGATAAAGCGTAGGATATGATGAATAATACAACTATTAAGATCAGTACTAGGTTTATCGCTCTAAAGCCCAGCGACCTTAATAATCCCATATCAATGCAAGGATATTACCCTATTTATTAATTTTACCCAAAAATAATAAACGATAAAATACATAGAAAAATATATAAAACAGAAAGAGAAACAAAAATCAATAAGCCAATGACAATAAAGAAATAAAAAATTATTTTTAATTAGCCTTGAAATCACATTATTGCTTCCTTCTACCAAGAGCCAACCAAACGCCTACTGCTATAATCACGACAACTATTATGATAACCACAGCTATCAGCAATGAACTTGACGTCGTGGTAGGCGGCGGAGTAGACGTAGTAGGCGGAGATGTAGTAGTAGGCGGCGGAGGCGGCGAGACAAGAACAGTAGCCTCATATTGGGCCGGTATCGGGGTGATCGTGGTGTGAACCACGGCCAGAACCTCATAAGTTCCTGGCTGGAGCATTGCTGTAACCGTTGCTGGAACAGTTACATTAACTATACCATTAGCTCCAGTGACTGTTGCATTATACAATATGCTGCTGGTGGATGGATTAATCAAGTAAATGGTAGCAACAGGATTACCAACTCCTTGAACCTTTATTGTGAACGAAGCGGTCTGATTAGATACTATACTGGTTGGTGAGAAACTTACCACTGACGGCGCGAAGTTTCCTTGTGGCGGGAATGAGGTGATGCCTTGCGATGCATATATCTTATTGAACCAGTAATTATAGTTGAATGGGTATCCACTCCAGGCAACAAGGGTAGCCGATTGTGGAGTAACAGTTATTAATTGCTTCAATATATATGGTCCATTACTTATGAACATATTGCCATATGTGTTGTAGAAGTTCAATGCATCCTGGTAATCCTGAACCGCTTGGCTAGTGGATAGGAACGAGACACCATTTATGTTAAAGACGGATCCATTATCCCAAACATAACCTGTTGCTGTCCAATTCTTCAGTATTCCAGCCAGTATTGCAGAGTCACCAGCTTGACTAATATCTATTTGATGCGTATTGAGGGAGGACGCCTCGCTGCTAGTGAATGCACCCTTGCCCTCAACGAAGTCTTGCAACATAGCTGCATATACTTGCCATGGAACAACCATCGAGTATAGGCCCGGTGCATAGTAAGCGGCAACTATGTTAGGGTCGGGGAACCAATAGTTTCCATAAACCACGACTGTTCCATTATTGAAGAATTGTAGACCCACTATCTCCGATGTCGTCGGCGAAATTATTCCCTGGAGATCAGACAAAGCGCTGGCGCTGGGGCCAAGATCCTTGCCGAGCTGAGCTAAGTCGAACCATAAGTAGTAATTGAATATCATGTCAGCCATGGTTATGGGCTGGCCATCTTGCCAATTAGTCGCTGCGGCGTTATTTACATTCATAACAGTTCTCCATGCGCCCCTAAACGGCGATGGTTCTCCACTAGTGGGGCTATAGAACATGAATGGATCAAACAAGAAACCACCAAATACATCAGCGCTATATGAATCAATGGAGTAATACCATCCTATTGGATCCCATGGGAACTGAGCAACATGAAGCATACCAACATTCAGTACACTTGGATGAGCCGCATTATAAGCGAATTTGACGCCAGCAGGGTTAAAGCTCTCGAGACCCATGAGGCTTGGCAAGTAATCCTTAACGCTATTCAACACTGGGTAAGACACGGCCCTATATACTACCCATACCCTTACCGCTTGTTGGAATCCCATTAGGTCCGATAGTTCGGAGTACTTCTCGAACTGAGCTAGGGAGGAGAAATTACCCGTAGCGACCATGTATGTCAAGTTATTTATTGTTGAGTTAGCGTAATTATACCAGCCTGGGGTACCCCATCCAGGAACATTGCCGTACCAAGTGGCGAACCAAGCATCACCAGCACCCGTGTCCCAAGGCTCTGGAGTGACTGACCAGGCCTCAGTATATATGCTCCAACTCATGTTAGCAGGATTGCTGCCGTACACGATGGTTAAGGCATCCCTAAGGCTACCATACTCCGGTTGAACTGTGAAGCCTAATTGCTGGAGCGATGCCATGAACATTTGGCCCATTTTATACCTGAATTCATCGTCGTTCCTAATGAAGAACTTTATAGTTACTGGTTGAGGCGTCGATGAACCTGGCGGTAGGTAGTACCACATGTGGTTTATATAGAGGATCCTTCCATGCCAAACTGGATCAGTCTTGTTTAGCTTTACGAAGTAAGCGTATATAGATGCATTCACAAAGGATGGATCATAATGAACATTATACTTTAATATTGATGGCAATATTAGCTTGTAATTGTTGGGAGCGAATATGGATGGCCAAGCAATCATTGGCTGAGCATTTCCGCTGAACACTTGAGATATGACGCCGCTCCTGTCAACTAAGTAATTCATAAGGAATCTAACGTATCTATATGCAAATGGGTTAAATGTAGTATTGCTTGGATATGGATTGAAGAGGTAATCATATATTGATATAGGCGCTGGCGACACGAAGGTTATATTGGGATTACTGGAGAGCTGGGAAAGAGTGCTGGGCGGAAGCGCCCATGGATTTAGAAATAGATCTATCTTTCCAGAGGAGAAGTACTGCGGCACTTGACTTGAAGATACCTCATATATATTAACTGTTTGCGGCATTTGTTGCGCATATGCTACTAGCGCTAAGCCCATCGCTAGCGCGATGGCAAGCGCGAGAATCCAAATTTCCTTGCGCATATTCATTTCGATTACTTCTTGCTTTTAAGTTTTTCTCTATATACCTCGTTTATTATTTGTGAAAACCCAAACACAACTAGAACTATAGTGGCAATGAATAAAATCAATGATAACCATAAAAGCACCCAGAAAATATAGGTCCTATTTAGCTCATAAACCCGATAATCCATTGAGGCTGAAGCATTGCTAAGCGTCATATTGGTTATCATGGTGAAGAAATGATATTCATCTGTCGAATTAATCACCGTGGAACTCGGCACCGTATAATTAGTATCTGGAACCACACTATAATACGACACGGTTAAATTACCTGTCCCATTACCCAGTTGAACCACGACTATGCTGGTTGGGGGAACAGTAAACGACACTGTTGAATTAATACTACCCGGCATAATTACCCCGCTTCCTATTATACGCACACTATACGGATGAAACTCAACATAAATGGACACAATTATGGCCAAAATACCTAATATTACTCCAATCATGAATGGCTTATTCCTAACTATACTGCCCCAAAAACCCATGAGTAACCAATAGCTAAATTAATTTAACCCTGTCGGTGCTGAGTATTTGCGACAATTTCTTAATGAATACATTTTCCCCCTTTAACGTTTCAACTAATAAAAGGCGATTAAAAAATAATCCCTCACTTAACGGCGAATTACTTAATAATGTTGACCATAAACTACCCCTTCCTTATGGGCTGGGTTTTGGAGTTTCCAGCCACCTTTGTGACCCACCTTAATCCACATTGGAGTTATCTACATTCCCCTTGACCCACGCCCTCAGGATGGGAAGGAGGTCGGACATGGAATGATGGGGATAACTTCACTGCATGGAAATACTTTTCTAGAACCATGTTGAGCTTATGCCATTTCAAGGAATCGGGAGCTGGAATCACTTCTATTCTATAGTTATTAGGGTTCATTATCTTTCCTTGTACAGCTATCTTAACTTCCGCTTTCAGGGAGCGCCCCTCCATATTTAAATGCTCTCTTCTGATAAAAAGAACGACAAACCTCGCCCCTTCTAGGGGCGGGGATGAATACTCTCCTTTGTAGAAGTGTTTTTAATTCAAAACACCTATTCCTTTTT
>ERZ1669250.637-NODE-637-length-14667-cov-5.721599_pt1 | contig 14667 bp, 8 predicted proteins | sample MGYA00579295_ERZ1669250 | MGnify/ENA primary metagenome ERZ1669250 (study PRJEB41166, sample SAMN08046056) | hot springs metagenome | biome: hot spring; feature: acid hot spring; material: thermophilic sediment; isolation source: thermophilic sediment from acid hot...
TATTTTTCAACAGCAAACATCTTAGGGAAGTGAAAGGAAGATATCAATATTTAAAGAGGAGATTACAGCACTTAGGCACCCGCTCTGCCAAAAGGAAACTGAGCGGAAGAGAGAGACGGTTCGTGCGTGATGTCAACCATGTGATCTCAAAGAAAATAGTTTCACTTTCCTATGATGTATTTGGACTTGAGGCACTAAATCCCGCACAGATGAGGCAAAATGAACAGGGAAGAAAATTCAGGAAGATGCTTGGCTCATGGTTACCATGTGAGATGGAGAAATACATAGAATACAAGGCAGAGGATCCGGGTAAGATTGTGGTATATGTAAATCCAAACGCATATAATAGAAATGCTCAAGGTGTGGATACACAGATAAAAATAACAGGCACGGTTCAGTATTCAGATGCGGAAATTGTGGTTTTGAGCTAAATGTCTCAAGAAACATTGGGTTACTCTGTATATCTGAGTACTTCAGGCTGCTGTCAGCCAGCCGATCGTTGCGGTTCGATGAACCTCCACTCACGGGTGGAGCAGGAGGCCAGCAACAAGCTCCGAAGCTTTAGCGAGGAGTAGCTGACATACCAAAATATTTAAATAGGGTTAAATTTTCCTCTATTTGGTGGACTATATGAGGGGATTATCAATAGCCATAGGGCTATTTATAGTAGGAGTAATGCTTTTGAGCGGTTTTTCATCGATGAGCAATGCAATGGCTGTCAATCAGAACAGCAGTTCAACAGGAACGTTATACATAGCTTTGCAGGAGGATATGGCAAATTATAACTATTTTAACATACCCACAAACACGGTATGGAAAAGTGACATAATAGGGTGGGGATGGGATTCTCTTTATACAATGGATGAAAGCGGGGCAATGGTTCCATACCTCGCGCAGAATGCTACATTCTGGGCCAATAATCTAACATTGATTGTTCATATTAGACAGGGTGTATATTTTGTATGGCCAGGAAATGGGACACCCGCATATGAGCTGACAGCAAAAGACGTTATGTTTTCATATTTTGCTGAGAGATATGGAACAACAGTATCAGGAACAGCTTTCACGATTCCATTTGATGATATGAATTATGGTTATGTTACATATTATGAGATGCTAAGGCATGTTAAATTCATAAATAATTTTACAGTTGAATTTACGATGTATCAGCCATATGGGGAATTCTTTATGGACACGATGACCATGCCCATAATACCATGGAAGATATGGGCAAATCATCTTACTGTTACTGGATTGCCTTATGATGATAATTCTACAGTATTCATAAATCCAAATGGAAGCACAAATGGTGTGGTAAATACACAGTGGACACAGAGTCCCCTCGCAACGATGGGAACAAGTGTATATTATTATGCTGGGGGAGTTCAGAATTCATATGAAATAATAAAATTAAACCAGTATTTCTGGGGTAAAAATTACAGAACCCCTTCAGGATATTCAATTTATCCAAAGAATGTAACAGAGATCTATTTCAAGATTTATACCAGTCTGGATACGGCCATACTTGCTTTGCAAACGGGAGATGTTGATTACATAGCATGGTCCATACCCGGAAGCTATGTTCCAGAATTGAAATCGGACCCGAATATCAACATGTTTTACAGCCCTGAGAATGGATATTATTACCTTTCATTCAACATGGCTCAACGGCCAATGAATTATCTTGGGTTCAGAGTGGCAGTATCACATCTCATAGATAAAAACACAATAGTACAGGATTACATGTCCGGTCTGGGGCAGCCCGGTGATTCAACTGAACCACCTTTCTTTACATCATGGTATAATTCATCTGTGGTAAGATATCCATATTCACCATCAAACGCATCTTCAATTTTGAATTCATCTGGATTCACAATTGGTCCGAATGGATGGAGAATGATGCCCAATGGTCAGCCAATGCCGCAGATAACAATACTGACACCACCGGCAGATTATGATCCTATAAGGGTAAAGATAGGCGAAGCCCTTGCATACGAAATGTCTCAGATTGGAATAAATGCGGTAGCCAAGGCGCAGGATTTCAATACTCTTGTTGCGGAAATGTCAGCATATCAGTATCAGATGTTAACCATGGGTTGGTCTCTAAGTACTGATCCAATAGGAAATCTTGCGGATATATATGGAATGAATGCTGCAAATAATTATGAAGCATTCTGGCCTTCAAATTATACAAATCCCAATTTCCCGAATATCAAAACTCTGGCAGACAATCAGACATCACAGCTTGCATGGCAGTTCAACCAGGTGATGAATGATGCCTTAACAACATTCAATCCAAATCAGCAGATATTTTATACAAAATGGGGTCAGGGAATACTGAGTGAGGCTCTCCCTGTAAATGTTTTATACTATTCAATAAACATTGAAGCTACATTGAATGTCTGGCAGGGATGGTTCTCATGGCAGGGAAGCATATACAACATATATGCACTTGCAAGCCTTCATCCCAGCTCTGTATCAACAGGACAATCCGGTTCCACATCTATACAGCAGAAAGTAGGAAATATAGTATTTCCGAAACAGGTTGAATCAATAAACGCCGTTATCATAGGATCACAGAAAGTATTAATAAATCAGCCACAGCTGGGAGTTTCATCTTCAGCATCTAGCGTGCCTGTTTCTGTCCTTGTAACAAACAACTTTGGTTTACCAGTTCCAAATGCACATGTAATGCTTTCAGAATCTGGTAATGGTTCTGTTATTATTGCATCTTCGAATGGATACACTAATACAAATGGTATGTTTACCACATACATAACCGGAAAGTCTCCTGGATATTTAACACTGAGAGCCAATGTGACATATTCAGGAATAAATGCATATACTTTACAGCAGATTGATGTAATGTATTTTGTTCCAAATCTGATATTCATAAATGCAAACATTCAGAATCCATCTTTGATGCCGGGTCAGAGCACCGTATTAACAGTAACAGCCACAAATGAATACGGAAATCCCGTACCCAATGCAAATGTTTCAATTGCAACAAACCTGATAGGATATGGTACGGTTACACCTTCATACAATTTCACAAATGCAACCGGAATAGCAACATTTGTCTATACAGCACCTTCTGTGAGTGAAATGAAAAATGTTTATGCAAATTCAAACCTTGAAGGAAAATTGCACATATATGTCAGTGCACCCGGATATACAGAAGAAAATCAGATAAGTTTAACCGTATATGATTATAATCCATATCCAAGTATCTGGGACCAGATACATGTGATAGGAGCATCCAGTTATTTCGTCAATCAGAATAGTCTCAAGACAACAATAGAGGTACAGGCTGTTAACAATGATGGATATCCTATAAGTGGAATGTCCATTGGAATTTCATCATCGAATTCCTCATACATACAGAGTTATAATTCAGGCATTACAAATCTTGCAGGATATGCAAACATATCCATTACATTCAATCCTGGTCTGAAAACTGCGGGAATATCAATATCATTTACAAATTCAACACCCTACTTGATATCTGACAGTCTAACAATTGCATATGTAAATGGAGTCATACCTTCAAATCTCTATGGAGGATACATATCATTTTACAATACAAACAATGATATGAGGTCCAACTTTGTAACAGATAATGAAAATATGCATGAGATGGTAGTACACATATTCAATTCATATAATATGCCAGTAAACGGTTCAGTTCCTATGGGTTTCATTGTTACTTCTTCTTCTTCAGGAAGCCTGGTGGGATTCAGTGATCCAAACTGGACAACAAACTGGTCAGGAACTGGTATTCCACAGGGATACATGAATTCACTCTGGGAGTTTGTTGGTATTAACTTAAACACAACATACATGGGAATGTTACCAACGATGTCCGGAATCTTTGTCACTCAGCTCGATAACCAGATAACGGATCCGTATCTTACATTAACAGCATTCATGTATGTATTGCTGGCTTATGGAGTATATGTAAATGATTCATACATAACCAACGGCGTTGGAACATTCTATCTTCCAGGTCTGCTTTCACCGTTAACGGACACACCAATATCCGTTTATGCCATCCCGTATTCATATACATATTATCCTTACACGGCTGGAATTTATCCACCTGGAGTCATTGTTAACGGTAACTTCTATACTCAGGGAACAGAATATCTCACCAATCAGATCGTTGTTGAAAGGGCAAGCGACGTCAGGATTGCCATTTTCAATGTGAACAATTCATATGGATATTCAGGTGGAATGATGAATGTATCGGCAAAACTTTTAAATTCCACAGATGTCCCGCAAGTCAACCAGAGCCTCTCATTCTATTCAAAGTCATTGGTACCAAATCCATCATTCGTTAACTTCTTACTACCTTTCGGTGATCTTGGAAATGCACCCGTTTATACATATACCACAAATTCAAATGGGATGGTATATGCTTCATTGCCTTTGATAAAAACAACAGCCTTAATTTCAAATCCTCTCTATGTGGCATGGAATTATATGCCGGGATATCCAAACCCATCGGCTGAAAATTCATGGGGCACTGCTACAATAGTTCAGAGCATAAATGTATTCACCATTCCATATGAAGGTCTGATATCTGTAAGTTCCAACACATACACGATACCATACAATTCAACAGCGATTGTCACAATCAACGCATATGATCAGTATGGAAACCCAATATCCAACGGTGTGGTTTCATTATCGTCATCAACAGGAACGGTTTACGGTTCCTCTACAACTAACAGTATAGGAATGACAACTTATTACATTACTCCAGTGAACACATCAATAAACGGAAACCCATTCACGATAGACAATATCAAAATTAAACTGTCAGGAAGTGTCCTTGGAGGTGTATATTATCTCACAATCGTGTCATATGCACCGCAGCCAAGTGCACAGTACATGAATCTCATGGCCTCACAGGAGATAACAAATTCATCATATGAAATAAAAGGTATGATATGGTCTCCATCAGGAATCAAAAACGCCGTACTGTATCTTGACAATCCACAGAATCCATTCAATGTTTCATACACGGAAGTTTCACAGGGTGTATACATATGGTATGCAAATGTATCCGAATTCTATTCAGGACTCAATGCCGTATTCCTAAATGTGACGGATAATAACAATGTAAATATCATAGTACCACAGTTCTTCTATTATCAGCCAGTACAGTATGCAACAGTTGAACAGCTTAATAACACAGTCACCAAGGTTTCTCATACTTTAAATAATACAACATCGAGCGTTAAATCCACAATATCTTCAGTACAGGGAGGTATCAATAATACCCTTGCAGTTGCAATCCTTGCCCTGATAATTGCACTTATTGCCATTGGCTTATCATTCAGAAAGCCAAAACAACCCAAACAGAACATTTCTGGAGGTAATCAAACCTCCTAAATTTTTTTAAAATTTTTTGAGGTGTTTTTATGGCAGGTGTTGGAAAATATTGGATTTTGAGGACAGTTCAAAGTTTTATAACATTTCTGATTATTGCAATAGCTGTATTTTTCATGCTGCATGCTCTTCCAACGGATTTTAGTAAATTGCTTTCATTGAATCCTAATCTAACTCCTTCACAAAAAGAATATGTTGAAAAATTATATGGATTGAATTTACCCCTATGGACACAGTTTGGAAATTATATGGTTCAGGTATTCACCATGAATTTTGGGTATTCTTTTGTTTATGGTGTTCCTGTCAGCAGTTTACTTGAGCAGACGGTCCCCAGGACGTTATTTCTTTTTGGTCTTGCAACAATAATATCCTACATTATAGGATATTATATGGGTGCAATAATAGCATGGAGAAGGGGAGGCATACTGGATGGTTCAAATGTTGTTATAGGTCTTTTCTTCTATAATATGCCAACATACTGGGTTGGAATGGTATTTATCTTTATATTTTCATTTGAATTGCGTATATTTCCACTTGCAGGGTTTTATGATGCAACGGATAAATTATTCGGGTGGAATGCCCCTAACAATTTGTTATGGATTGGTCTGGATTATCTTTACCATGCAGCATTACCGATGATAGTTCTTATACTGATATTCTTTGCAGGAAACGTTCTTTTAATGAGAACATCAATGCTTGATGTAATAGGTGAAAATTACGTGGATGTTGCCATTGCAAAGGGTCTCAAAGAGAAAGATGTGCTGTTCAGGCATGCCGCCAGAAATGCTCTTCTCCCGCTTGTTACAAGTTTCATAATATCCATGGCATTTGCCATAGGCGGAGGAGTGCTTACCGAAACAGTTTTCAGTTATTTTGGTGTTGGTCTGCTTTACATAAAATCCCTTGATGCTCTTGATTATCCTGTAATAGAGGCAACTGTATTGATAATATCCCTTCTGGTTATAATATTTAACTGGATAGCCGATATAATTTACGGTTATCTGGATCCCAGAGTGAGGATAGAATAATGAGGTGTTAATATATGCCAAAAAAAGGTTGGAATGAACAGAGGAAGGCATTCATAAGGTCACTGAAATCCGGATGGAAGATCTATACGAGAAGCAAGATAGGAATGGCAGGACTGATATTGATCCTGATATTTGTTATAATGGCTGTTTTTGCTCCTTTTCTGACCCCATATACTCCTGAATTCAAGGCACCCTCAGTAGATGTCATAAGGGGAGATATTTATATGACAAATTTAACTACCAATATGACATGGGATAAACCTCCCGTGGGTATAATTCCATACACGGCATCACAGGGTGGAAATCAATATCTTAAATATGTGATGGTATACAATAGCCATGGTCAGGCTTTGCTTTATCCCGTAAATTATACCTATGTTAACAATATATTGAAAATAAACCTGTCATCTCCTTTGCACTATTCAATTCCATACGGTACGAATTACATGGGGCAGACTGCAATGTATGCAGAACATTTCACATCTCCAAAAACAGTTGTTTATTATGGATTCACCAATACTACCTTTTATATAATGAATAATAATTTCAGAATGATTTACAGTTACAATTTCAACAGGAATATTGATTACAGGAGTGGGTTTTACAACAATCCATTCCAGCCCCCTCAGGGAGGTCAATTCAGCGCCATTGCACTTGCAAATGGAACAGATGTAAGGATAATCTTCTTTTACAATGCACAGCTGTCGATAAACGGAATGTCGATGGGAAATGTACACTACAATCCTGTGAATATTGTGAATATCACATTGAGTTCACCGGTTATAAACAATATTTTATTATATATAAACCCTGTAAACTACAATTCTACCATGGTTATTATACCTACAGAATCAGGATTGATTTCTTACACATTTCCCATTCAGTTAAATCAAACCTATTTAAACATGGGACTGGATATACCACAGAAAGTTCTTTCACCAAAAGTTTCATGGACATTGAATTATTCGGTAAATTATAATAATTCAGCGTACAGTATACGCCCTCAAAGTTTAACGTATTCAAACAATCTGCCATCTGAATATTCGGAACAAAACATAATTCTGATGACTTCCGGAAACAATATAATAGGAATAAATCGTATTAATGGGGCGATTGAATACATCACACCATTTGTTGTGTTTAACTCTACCATAGAAAGATATACACTTGAAGGTATAGCAGGAAATGCGGGAAACATGCCCGTGGCATGGGCATCCTTAGGTTCAAGATCGGTAGTCGCAATGATAGATCCTCATACGGGTAGAATTCTTTTAAAAACAGTAACAAGCCAGTTCTATAATGTCATTGATGGCCAGGTAAATTCAGTTCCAATATATGATATAGGCTCAGATATGATCGTGTTATCAACCGATCAGGGAGTTTATGTTTTCAACAATAATATGCATTTAAATCAGACGTTCAGCATTCAAGGAGGGATGAGAACACCCGTCAGCGGGCTGGGGAATGTCATAACCTATACTTCCTCTACAGGATATTTTTATGGTGTAATTACAAACAATAATAAACTCTACCTGCAGATGACATTGGGAACCGATATAGCACCTCTTCCCCCAGGGAAGTACCCCAGCGGAAATACTTACATTCTCGGAACAGATCTTTACGGTCACGATATATGGACATGGATAGTTTATGGAGCCAGGGCCGAGCTTATTGTCGGTCTTGTAGCTGCTTTATCATCTGTTCTGCTAGGTACATTCATTGGTCTGATTTCCGGATATTATGGTGGATGGATCGATGTATTCTTTATGAGGCTTACAGATATTTTCCTTTCACTGCCAGGACTTGTAGTCATGCTCCTGCTTGTAGAAATCCTCGGACCATCCATATGGAACGTTATACTTGTAATAGCGGTACTCGGATGGTCTGGAATAACCAGGATAATAAGGGCCCAGGTAATGAGCCTTAAGTCCAGGGCGTTCATAGATTCAGCAAGGATTTCCGGAGCATCCAATGTAAGAATTATGTTTGTTCACATCATGCCAAACATACTTCCACTGACATTCCTTTTCATGAGTTTTGGGGTGAGCGGAGCAATAATAACAGAAGCATCCCTGGCATTTCTAGGTTTTGGTGATCCACATGCAATAACATGGGGAATGATGCTTCAGTATATATGGACAACAGGCAATGTTCTCAGGGCTCCATGGTGGCTTATACCCCCAGGTCTCGCAATAACATTCCTTTCCATGGCATTCTACTTCGTTGGCAGAGCCTTTGATGAGATCATAAATCCAAGATTGAGGAGGAGATAAAGATGGTTTTGTTGAAGGTTGATGATCTGACCGTGCATTACAAGATCTATGGTTCATGGGTGAAGGCTGTGGATGATGTCTCCATAGATCTTGATATGGGAGAAACGCTTGGCCTGGTGGGTGAATCAGGATCTGGAAAGTCAACCCTTGCGTACGCAATAACACAGCTTCTTCCCAACAATGCACACATAATAAAGGGGAAGATAATTTATAACAACACTGATCTTTTGCAGTATTCCAGAAAACCGGATGGTACACTGAACATATTTGATGAAAATATCAGACAGATGAGATGGAAGGAAATATCCATGATATTTCAGGCTTCACTGAATGCATTCAATCCCGTATACAAGATTGGAGACCAGATAAAGGAAGCTATCATGGCCCATGAACCCAATATGACAGAAGATGAACTTCAGAAGAGGGTTGAGGAATTATATGATTTTGTTGGAATTCCCAGGGACAGGATAAACAATTATCCTCATGAATACAGTGGGGGGATGAAGCAGAGGGCAATGATTGCAATGGCTCTTGCCCTGAAGCCCAAGCTTGTTCTTGCCGATGAGCCCACAACGGCCCTGGATGTGATCACGCAGGACAGGATTCTAAAAGAAATAATGGATCTCCAGAAGAAGATGGGCATGTCAATGATACTGATAACGCACGATGTATCTGTTGTGGCTGAAGTTTCCCACAAGATCGCTGTCATGTATGCTGGAAAGATCGTTGAGAAGGGATTGACAAAGGAAGTTTACAAGCATTTTTCACATCCATACACTGAAGGTCTGCTATCATCATTTCCAAGTCTTCTTGGTGAAAAGAAAAGGTTATCCTCAATACCCGGATCGCCACCAGACCTGGCAAATCCACCCAAAGGATGCAGGTTCCATCCAAGATGCCCATATGCGCGTGAGATATGCGCAGAACAGGAACCTCCACTCACAGAAATCTCTCCAGGTCATTTTACAGCGTGTCATTTTGCAAGGGAACTCTACGGAGGTAAGTGATCATGATAGGCAATACTGTTGTAAAGGTTGAAAATGTGAGGAAATATTACGAGCTTCACAAGGGAATGCTTTCATTTGGTCCTCAGCTAACAGTCAAGGCTGTTGATGGCATATCTTTTGATCTTCACCAGGGTGAAATAATAGGTCTGGTGGGAGAGACGGGTTGCGGCAAAACCACAACGGGAAGGATGCTTGTTCTCCTTGAGAGGCCATCATCAGGGTCTATTTATTTTGAAGGTAATGATCTGTCAAAACTTGAAGGGCAGAGACTTAAGAATTTCAGGAAAAATGTTCAGATGGTGTTTCAGGACCCGTATGAATCCCTGAATCCAAGGTTTACAATCCTCAAAACGCTCATGGAGCCCCTTATAATACACAAGATAGGGGATACATATGAGGAAAAGGTTGACATAGTTGTAAGGGCACTCGAGGATTCCGGGTTAAAGCCGGGAGAAGAATACCTTGGGAGGTATCCGCATGAGGTTTCCGGAGGTCAGAGGCAGAGGATCGCCATAGCAAGGGCACTTGTCACAAACCCAAAATTCATAGTAGCTGATGAACCGGTATCAATGTTGGATGTATCCATAAGGGCTGGCGTTTTGAATCTCATGCTCGATTTGAGGGAAAAATTTGGAATGCCCTTTGTGTTCATAACACATGACATTGCGGTTGCAAGGTACATGAGTGACAGGATATTTGTGATGTATCTTGGAAAGATTGTTGAATCTGGAAATTCTGAGGATGTGATATTTGATCCTTTGCATCCATACACTAGATCTCTGGTTTCAGCCGTACCTGTACCCGACCCTGATAGGAAGCATGAGAGGGTTCTGATAAAGGGAGAAATTCCGAGCCCGATAAACACACCACCGGGATGCAAATTTGTTACAAGATGCCTTTATGCACAGAAGGGACTATGCGATATAAAGGAACCGGATCTGAGAGAAGTAAAGCCGGGACATTTTGTTGCATGTCACTTTGCCGAACAGATAATGAATGGGGAGCTCAAGCCAAAAGAAGAGGATATGAAGAAAGAGGAATACATACTCTAATGATACAAAAAATTTTTAATCCTCATATTTTTTGTTGTTTTAAATGGATGAAACCGTAGATGAATGGATAAAAAATCAGGATTTTAAAACAACGGCCGATATTCCAGTACCGTCAAAATTAATAGATCAGGTGATAGGTCAGGATGAGGCCGTTGAACTCATTAAAAAGGCATCCGTTCAGAAGAGGCATGTAATTCTGATCGGCGATCCTGGTACGGGAAAATCAATGCTTGCCCAGTCGATGGTGGATTTTCTGCCACAGGAAGAGCTGGAGGATATACTGGTTTTCCCCAATGAGGAGGATCCTAACAGGCCAAAAATCAAAACACTTCCCGCTGGAAAGGGCAAGGACCTGGTAAAGCAGATGCAGGAAAGGGCAAAGGAAGAGAGGCTCATTAGGCAGAGAACTCTGCAGCTTGTACTTTTTGGTCTTGTTCTGCTGGGCATTGTCGGATATATTATTACAAAGGATCTCAACATACTTTTCATGAGCATAATCCTTGTGATATTTTTATGGATGTTTCTTGGCATTGCTGTCCAGAGGACTGAGCAGTACCATACACCCAAGCTTTTGATTGGACACGACCCAAAGGATAAGCCTCCATTTATAGATGCCACGGGAGCACATACTGGTGCATTGCTCGGAGATGTAAGGCACGATCCATTTCAATCGGGTGGACTGGAAACTCCTGCCCATGTCAGGGTTGAAGCGGGTGCAATACACAAGGCGCACAGAGGTGTGTTATTCATAGATGAGATCAACCTGCTCAGGCCTGAAAGCCAGCAGGCTCTGCTGACAGCAATGCAGGAGAAAAAGTTTGCCATAACTGGTCAGAGTGAGAGAAGCGCAGGAGCCCTGGTTCAGACAGAGCCTGTACCGTGTGATTTCATTCTTGTTGCAGCAGGAAACCTTGATTCACTTCAGGGTATGCATCCTGCATTGAGATCCAGGATAAGGGGATATGGGTATGAGATATACATGAACACGAGCATGGAGGATAATGAAGAAAACAGGAAAAACCTGATAAGGTTTGTGGCCCAGGAGGTTGTCAAGGATGGAAAAATTCCGCATTTTGATAAAATGGCAGTTGCGGAAATTATAAAGGAAGCACAGAGGAGGGCCGGGAGAAGGGGAAGGCTCACGCTGAGGATGAGGGAACTCGGCGGGCTGATAAGGGCTGCGGGGGATATCGCAAAAACTGAAAAGTCTGATGTTGTAAGGGTGGAGCATGTTATAAAGGCAAAACAGGCCAACAAACCTCTTGAACAGAAGATTGTGGACCGCATGCTTGACCAGAAAAAGAGTTACAACACATTCCTAACTGAAGGATATCTTGTAGGTACGGTAAACGGACTTGCAGTCTACAGTGCGAATTCAGGCATGTCCGAATTTTCGGGTATGGTGCTTCCCATAGTTGCTGAGGTAACACCTGCACAGAATAAAAATCAGGGCAAGATAATTGCCACAGGCAAGCTCGGTGAAATTGCAAAGGAAGCAGTTCAGAACGTTTCGGCACTCATTAAAAAATACAGCGGTGAGGATATATCAAACCTTGATGTACACATACAGTTTATAGGAACATATGAGGGTGTTGAGGGTGACTCTGCAAGTGTTTCTATTGCAACCGCAGTTATATCTGCGCTCGAAAACATTCCAATAGACCAGTCCGTGGCTATGACGGGATCCATTACCATAAGGGGATATGTTCTTCCTGTTGGAGGAGTAACGGCAAAGGTTGAGGCAGCCATTGATGCTGGATTAAAGAAGGTCATAATACCGTATTCAAACAAGGATGATGTTATTCTTGATGAGATGCATGAGGGTAAAATAACAATAGTTCATGCAAAGACAATACTGGATGTTCTTGAAGAATCTCTTGTACCCGGACAGGAAAAGGAGAATCTTATCAAGAGGATATCGGATGTTATAAAAAGGCCTCTGGAGGCGAAAATATAAAAATAAAATATTTTTATGGAAGGCCTTCGGAAGACATATTTGATGATATAAGGGCAAACAGCATTTTGGTTGCAAGGGACAATGGAATAGAATTCATGGAAGAATTGCTGAGTGCCTATTACAAATCCACAAGGGCAATGGAAATGGACAGGAAGAAGGGTGAGAATCTCGAGAGCGAATTTCTCATCTATTTATCCGGGGATACGCAGATAGAGAGGGTTTTTAAAAAATATGGTATTTCAGATGAAGAATCCAATTATTTCATAATATATCTGGATGATTCTGATAAAAATTATGGCATGGAGGAAAGGGAAAAAGTTTTTTCAGATGATACAAAAAAACTGAAGGAAAAAATGGAAAAAATTTCCATGGTAGAATTAAAAAAATAGTTTAAATTTCGGAAAACCTGTTTTTGAGTTTTTCCATTACCTTTGGCAATGTGGTGTATTCCATATCTTCCGGCGGCAGTCTGTGAGGTTCAAACGGTCCGTGTCTTCTCATGTAATCCGCGACCTGAACGGCAAGCTGTCTTGCTCCATCATATGCGGGATCATCAAACAGGTCAACCGGTCCAACGAGTTTTCCTTCGGCGAGCTGGAATCCAAGCGCAACGACCCTGGGAGGTCCGTCAAACCTTGTCATCTTTGCATCCTTCAAACCCACAGGCATCATAGGCCCGTTGTGTGAACCCCTCATCCATCCGGATACAAGATGCGGGAATGCAAATGGTTCAAGGACTTCACCAAGAGCAGGAAGACCTGACTGAGCCCTTACTATTGCCACGGGATCATCCTTTCCTACATATTCCCCGGCTATCTGGTATAATTTTTCGGTTGAGACCACAGCCACAGGCTCATCAGAACTGATTTTTGGATGGTTCTTTGATGGATATACCCTCTTTATGACATACTTGCTTTTGGCACCTATCAGTGCAAGGAGATCGTAGAGTTCCTCCGGCGTCTTTAACATTACCTTTTTGTTGTCCAGAATATCCCAGACCTCAAAAACAAACCCGTCATGCATTGTCGGGTCTATAACCAGCCCGGGAGTGTTGAACGGATCTCCAAACATCCTGAATATTGGAAGATTGAATGCACCCGGCTCGGTTTTATCCATCATGAATGCTATTACCGGCTCTCCCTTTCTTTCCTCAAATGTCAGTTCCGCTATTCCCGGCCCCATTCCTCTCACATTTCCCGAAAATGCATCCTTTAGAAGGTCCTGACCGGCGCCGTACAGTTTCAGTTTTTTGGCTATTTCGGTTGCCGATTTGAATACATCCCATGCAAGTTTGTGTATGGTCTCACTATCATTTCCATGTTTGTGGGTCATGATGAGTTGGAGATCATCTCCAACGTGTGTAACATGATAATCTATAAGTGTTCCATCATTTTTCTTTTCTCTCAGCATTTCCTCGGCCCTTGACATAAGATCCGGATGAACGGAACTGTGTCCAGGATATCCCCCTACATCTGCCTTTATCAGAGAAAAAGTTATTTTCAAATCAATCACCCTGTATGGATAAAAACAATGAAGTAATAAAAAATTTTTGTTTAAAAATAAGTCAGCTACCCCTCGCTAAAGCTTCGGAGCCTGTTGCTGGCCTCCTGCTCCACCCGTGAGTGGAGTTTCATTGAACCGCAACGATCGGCTGGCTGACAACAGCCTGAAGTACTCAGATGTATCGAGTACCCCAATGTTTCTTGAGGCTTTCAGGTCTGCATTAAATTCAAAGCCACAATTTCCGCATCTGAATAATGAAACGTGCCTGTTATTTTTCTCTGTGTATTCACCCCTGTATCTCTCAATCAAGGGTGAATGTGCCACTGGATACACCAGCCTGCCATGTATTGTGGTGAGTGATATTTTATGTGAGCAAGGATAGAATTTAATACCATTTACATATCTTATTGTTATAGCTTTTTTATTTATTTTCTTCTCCATCTTTGTTGCCTT
>ERZ1669250.638-NODE-638-length-14662-cov-4.284727_pt1 | contig 14662 bp, 21 predicted proteins | sample MGYA00579295_ERZ1669250 | MGnify/ENA primary metagenome ERZ1669250 (study PRJEB41166, sample SAMN08046056) | hot springs metagenome | biome: hot spring; feature: acid hot spring; material: thermophilic sediment; isolation source: thermophilic sediment from acid...
TAAGATTCCAATAGGAGCTGGAAGCCCATGAATTAATTCATGGGAGGATGTCACACTTAAAAACTCACGTCTTTGCGGCTTCTGTTATCTTCTGCTTTATTGAGTCTATTACATTCTGAACGTTCTGCTGCCCTCCAAGAGAAGCTATTGCGGTGGTGGATAAGCCGGCTAAGCCACCTGCCATCCCTCCAAGCCCTTGAAAGAATTGCATAGGAAGGACTATCTTTGAGGAACTGGATTCACCCATCTGTTTAAGCGCCTGAAGATAAAGATACATCACAGACCTATCATCCAATGCCTTACCGCCCTCCCCTATAGCTTCCATGACTATCTTCTGCGCATCTGCCTTGAATCTCTGCGCCTGGAGCAGATTAGCTGATATCTCCGGCTGTATCATCGCCTGCACGACCTCTTGAGGAGGCGAAACTGTTCTTATTTGGACCATCGGCACATCTATCCCCCACTGGTAAGTTGCATGCCTTATTGCATCGGCCATTATGTCATTAAGTTTATCTATGCTTCCGAATACTTGCCTCATTGTCATTCCGGCAACGGTGTTCCTTACTATCGACTGGATCAAAGTATTAAGCCCCTGCCCATAGTTGTCAATCTGCAAAGTCGCTTTCTCTGGGTCTTTTATCTGGTAATATATTGTCCCGCTTAAAGACAGCCTTATATCGTCGGCAGTGAAGGCTTCGTCAGATTGCACATCCATCATTCTAACCCTTACATCTACCCTTTTATATTCCTGCTCAAAAAAGGGTATGACAATGGCCCACCCTGGCCCCGCCACCCTGTTGAACCTGCCAAGCCTAAAGATTATTCCCCTCTCAAACTGTGTATATTTCTTTACAAAGCCCACAAAGAAGAGGGTTATTATCAACGCTACAAGGAGAATTAAGAATAAATCATACGCTACCTGGAAATATACACCTGCAAAGAATAGGACAACTATCGCAAGTATGACTGCAACAAAACCCCAGAATTCTCCAGGTCCCATAATAAAGATATGAATTCTATAGAATTTAAACTCTATATATTTTGAGGTTATTTGTATCTGTAACCTAGTCTATTGGTATTAACCACTATCAAATTCATTGTCATCGCCTGCATGTTTTCTGCGTATCTGATAATGCCCCTCTTCCTGAACTCATCTGTCCCACCTATGAATCTGTTAAAGGATGGGAAGACAAAGCCATATCTTATGTCGCTTGATTTGTAGTCTTTAGGAGGTAAGAATAAATCAAAGAAAAGCCAGCAGTCTTCCCTGTAAATTACACCGTTTGAATCCCTGAAAAAAAGTAAAGGATGTAAGTGACTGAACGCAAGTAGTCTTGAGGAGGTTGCTGCCGCCTTAGAGGGCATGCTGTGGCCATGAAGAAAACAAACGTCATTGTGCAGAAACTCGCGCTCTAGTCTTACATTACTGAACCTGGATGTAAACCTATCTAAACCTGCATCATGATTGCCTCTTGTGATGATTATCTCATCAAAGCCCTTCGACACCTCTCTGAAAAACCTAAAAAGCATTCCCCCTTCGTACTCTGCGATTGGGCCGTAATTTGATCTTATATCGCCTAAAATTATCAATCTTTTTGATTTTATCTTTAATATGTCTCCAACGATAGTATCTGTCATCCTGCCTATGTTATACCCCTGTTGGTCCATCTCCCTCTCAAAGCCGAGATGGATATCACCTATTACTCCATAGTCTCCAAAGGTGGCATATCTCTCTCCCTTGCGAAAAACGAAGGGGATGTCACTTATGTCCATAAGCCTATTTGAATTTTTCTGAATAAATGTTTGAGATTGCACAACAATAAACCAATAAATATGGAATAAGCTAAAATAAATAGTGGAAATAAAGCTGCTTGACATACCGAATTCGGGAGAACTTTACATCAAAGCTCTAAGGCTTAAGAGCAATGTTAGGATTGATTACAAGACCGACAAACATGTGTCCTTTATAGTGGAGGACGATGAAAAGACCCATAATGTGATGTATTTCTCGGAGAAGAACGGAGACAAGCAGTGGCAGTGCGACTGTAAGTGGTATACCCTTCAAAACAAGCCATGTTCCCATATTTACGCAGTGTGCATGGCTATCAAGGATGGAAAACTCAAGATATAGAGATAAATATGATTAATTGTTAGTTAATTATTATGCTCAGCGATTACACTGTTGCTGTATATGTACTTGGGGCGGCAGGAATAATATTGATCGGCTTCATTGGAAACACATTAGCTAAGCGCACAAGGATTCCTGCTATAGTGTGGCTAGTTACTTTTGGGATAATTCTTGGTCCTTTATTGGGTATAATAAATAGAAGCGCGCTTGTAAATATCTCACCATTGGCGTCCACCGTAGTCCTTACAGTTGTCCTTTTTAATGTCGGGCTTAGGCTCGATCTATACAAATCACTCAAACTGATGCCCTCTGCCTTAAGGCTGGCTGTGATAAATTTCATATTTTCTTCAGTTGTGGTATTTGCAGTGATGACCTTCTTCGGCTACTCCGCAGCATACTCCCTTCTCTTTGCGTTCATACTAGGGGGCACAAGCGTAGCCATTATCCCAGTAATCTCAGAACAGATAAGAATGAAATCCTCTGCCAAGACACTGGTGACTCTAGAGGCCACGCTTACGGACCCCATAGGTATAGTCCTTGCACTCGCAATGATAAGCATAATCTTGCTTTCTACTTACAGTGTAGTCACTGCTGCATCAGCAATAGTTTCTCAGTTTTCGATAGGCATAGTAATAGGCGCGGTATTTGGACTGATTTGGATCCCAGCTATGGGGGTGATACAACAGAGGAAATATGAATTTTCCTACGTAGCCTCACTTTCGATGGTTTTTATAGTTTATCTGATTGCGCAGTATCTTGGAGGGAATGGGCCCCTCTCTGCTCTTACTTTCGGGATAATGATAGCAAATGGAGAGATTATCTATAGGTCTCTTAGATACAGGCATCCGCATTACTTTACCCTTGACAAGGAGTCAAAATCTTTCAACAATCTTATAACATTTATAGTGACGACCTTTTTCTTTGTTTATCTAGGTGGTTTGATAACATTCAGCAGCGCTACCTACTTCATACTGGGGGCTGTAATATCAGTAGGGCTGTTCCTTGTGCGCATAGTGGGGACCAAGATTTCTCTTTACAAAAATAAATTGAAAAGAAGGGACATGGCGGATATAAATGCCATGATTTCACGTGGCCTTGGGGCTGCAGTCCTTTCGACCTTGCCTTTGGAGTATGGTTTACTCCATACAAATGCGTTTATAGACGTGACATTCAGTGTGATATTTATCACTATATTCATAAATGGTGTTATGCTTTACTACAACAGTAGGAAATGACACTTCCCTATGAATAGATTCATATGTTCCTGCTTCTTAGCGAATCACAGCCTATAGAGAGGCAGACCTTAGCTTACGGGGACAGACTGGATTATGTTCTCAGAGTTAGGGTTAGTTATCTTTATAGCCCCCACTCCACCTGGAGAAAGCTCAAAGAAAGTGAAAGAGGAGTAAATTATGCTGTTCAGTACATTTCCATTTGAGTCAGTGAGAATGAAGTTATTTCCGTTGCATGTTATAGGTTCACATATCAAAGTTCCTTTAGAAAGAAAAGCTGACTCCCCCAACGACTGAATTCCATTAAAAGAGGATGGAAAAGAGATACAATTATAAGATAGTTGGGTCTGGTCAAACAGATAAGGCGGTTGCGAAAAAGTCATATCATTGGGAGAAGATACCACCTTAAATGGACCTGAACCTGGCTCCTCGTCTATGGTCAAATTTATGTATCCATTTTCATTGTTTACCACAGCGCTGGTGCATTTCTCTGAGAAATTTATCGCATTGGACACTGGGAATGAATTTGTATTTGGCTCTGTGAATGAAATGCTATCACATACTTCGCCGCTGCTGTTTATGAACTGAATTTCTCCGCCTGTGACTGAAACATTTATGCTTCCGTTTACTGAAAATACGAAGTATGAATCAGCGAAATTTCCAAAATTGGTTGGATAACTAAAAACCACCTGCGAAAAGTAAGGCGGCAACGTTGGGTAAACAGATGGAGAACTAACCGTTATTGTTTTCTGTTGTATGTAGGTTTGTCCGAAGGCTTGGGATTGGGAGGCGCCAGATTTCGTGAGCTGTGCGTAGCAAAGGTCATAATTGTTAACAAGCGAATCCATAGTGGAGTTGTAAGGATGATTCGGGTTAAACCAAGACGGGTTACTGTAAAGGGTTGAATTGCACGATGGACTGTCATAGATCTGAACCACCTCAGAGGAAGGGTTTGAAAAAGTTATAGATGAAGACGACTGAACGGATGAACACGCAGAGCTGGCCATAGAGATTAAAGTATTGAATGACTGTTCAGAACTGTTTGTAGATATCAAATGACTTATCAAAGTATACATGAACAGGAGGATAAAGAACATCATCAATATCATCCCAAACCACACCAGTATATCCATTCAGAATAGGAGTATTTTTACGAATAATAACTTTGCTGTTTTTATCAAACTAAACTGAGGAAATTTGCACCTTCAGAGAGAGGGAAACGAACTAAAAACTGTAAAAACTGGGAACATAAAATCACTTATTGAAGGACTCATCCTATATACTCTACACACGATATTGATGGGTCTCCAGAGCCGTAATTACATCTTTGCTCCAATATGTTTCCGGGTGAGCCATGAAGGAAGAGAAAAGGATTATAATTGCAGCTCAATCCATTTATTTGACAGAAAAGACTATTGACGCTTATGAAAATTGGCTGGCCGCTCTCTACATCCAAAGGGACGCAATCTAGGTTAGTTATATAATCCGAAGGTATTCCATAGTCTTTGTAAGGCGAAACCGTTGCATTCAGGAAAGCCACGCATGCTTGGCCCAAGTCTGTTTCTATGGCTAATAAGTCATTCTGGTTATTGCCAAGCAATGAATTGTTTATGAATGTCATCGCGCCTCTACTCCCATTTACTTGGGCTATATCAGTCAAGAAAGGCAGAGAAGGAGTTGATGAAACCATCCAATTCGGTAGATCATTTTCAGCTGATGGGTTAATATAATCCCATGTACTGGCATAGCTTGAGGAAGAGTAGACAAACTCAAAAGGTTTGTATGTACCAGAACAGATGAAGAACTTTCCTGAAAGCGATGCTGGATTATTTGGAGAAGTCAATACTGCATTCCGTGAAAGCTCATCCAGTAAGTTGATACAGTTGCTGCTACCGTAGAATTGACCCATAAAGCTGTTACCCTTAAATGATGGAAGGACATCACCTGTCAATACGCTTAGATGCGTAGTCAGGGCTGTCTGAGTAAGACTTACATAGGAGTTTATTGACGAAATAGCTGCTGATAGCCCGCCTGCGCCAAACAAATATATGTAAGCGACTATGACTACTATTATCAAACCTATGACAAGAGCGATTACAAACTCAAGGAAGAATGTAGCGCCTCTCTTATCCATTACCAAACTAAAACAACCGATATATTTATTTGTTCTTTGATGCTTCGGTCCACTTGAAATTTCTTGGATCCCTATTCATAAGATAATACGAAAAGCACTTTCTTTTGTCAAAATAGTACACTGTTCCATCCACTTTCACATACATGAATCCGGTACCCTGCTTAACTTCTTTCCCACAAAAACTACATTTTGCCATATCATCTTATGGGCAGCGCTTCCATCTCCGTATCCCTCAACATCAATACATCGCCTATGTTTATAGGACCTCTGACATTTCTGCGGATTATCTTGTCCTTATCAAACCCGCTCAATACTTTACACCTGACTTGGACTATCTCCCCGGATGCACCAAGTCTTCCAACTATCTCCACTACTTCAGCCGGGGTCGACTCCCTAGTGTAAACCTCCTTGCTGGGCTTACCCTGCTGCTTCTGAACAACTTTTGTGTCTTTTTCAGCCATAGATTAATTATCATTTAGTTATCTTCTTTATAAGTTCCTGCAGGGAGTGCTCCTCTTCACCAGCGTCTACCACAGCAACGGCTGATGCTCCCACGGGCATACCAACCACACTTCCAAGCTGCTTTCTGCTTCCAACTGAAACATACGGCACATTTTTGTCTTTCGAAAGAAGTGGCAGATGCATTATTATCTCCTTCGGTGAGACGTCACTTGCAGAAACTACAAGCTTCGCTTGGCCTCTCTCTAGGCTCTTTGTCACTTCATTCACCCCTTTCCTTATCACCCCTCCCTTAGTGCGTATCTTCTCGAGAGTGGAGTAAACCAGATTATCTAATCCCTTCTCAGCTTCATCCATATTCAGCCTCCATTAATTTTCAATTCAGATATAGTCTCTATACATGTATTTAAATATTAATGAATAGATAAATAGACTATGCAAAAGGCAAGAATAAAATTGACATCGACTGATACCAAGCAGCTCAAAGCTGTCTGCGACCAAATAGCAGACATATCGAAGAAGCTCGGCACATCTATACACGGGCCTATACCGATACCTACAAAAAGAATAAAGGTCACGACAAGAAAGGCGCCGAATGGCTCTGGTAGGGAAAGCTATGAGACATGGGAGCTGAGGCTCCACAAGAGAATCATAGACATGCAGGCTGATCCAAAGGCATTACATCTAATAATGAAGACACCCATCCCAAAGGAAGTAAATATAGAGATGGAAATAACTGGACCTTAAATGCCCCTGCATTTCAACTAGACTCACTAAACTTTTAAATCGGTGATTCCTATTAAATTGAGTGGAGACCTTCAAAGAAACAAGAGAGAAATTCATAATAGCAGCGCTAGTCCTTACACTTATACTTTTATTTACTTCGGTAATATTCTCCGTAGAGCAGAAGATGAGTATAGCAGATGCTTTCTTCTACATAATCTTTTCTTTAGAAACCTTTAATTACAAAGGTGACTATGGTATACTGTTGCTTTTCATCTCTTTCTTTATTGGAGTGTTCGCAGTTTACCTGTTCGAGACTCTAATCTACTTGGTTAGGGATGAATTTGGAGGTGTGGTTTATATGGCACAAACGCTTAGATTGAAGGACCATTACATTGTATGCGGTGGTGGTAGGATAGGGCAGCATGTAGCTAACTTGCTGAAGGAAAAACATAAGAAGGTAATAATAATAGAGAAGGATGAGAACGTAGCGCTTGAGCTTAAAAATATGGGTTTTAAAGTTCTGAAGGAAAATGCATTGGAGGAAAAAACCTTTAAGATGGTAAATACCTCTAGAGCGAAGGCAGTATTTGCATGTTTGGGCCAAGACGTAGACAATTTCATCGTGATATTGAATGCAAAGGCAGCAAACAAAAACATAGTTGTAATATCAAGGTGTAACTCCGTCAAAAATATAGGTAAATTCAAAAACCTTGGGGCTGATGAAGTAGTCCTGCCAGAAATTGCAGGAGCAGACAGGATGGTCTACTTGGAGGAGCGCTTCAAACCCAAATGAAGACGTTAGAATATCTCTCTTTGCTTATAGAGGAGTACTATGTAGAGTTGTTTATACTTGAGAGTATAGTTGTCTGGCTGCTCTTTCCAACTTTCCAATATATATTTTTAGTGATAGCGGCATTGTCACTGTCAATGGTCATATCTTTATTCTTTAGAGCGCTTGTGAAAAGCCAAAGGCCAGCAGAAGCTATGAAAAGGAAGTATTTAACGCACTCAAAGCTAGGGAAGAGGAGTTTCCCTTCAGAGCACGCTGCTATATCATTTAGCTTTGTGGGGTTGTTTCTAAACAGTTACATATTAATCCCGCTTCTTCTTTTCGCACTATTCGTAAGCTACTCAAGATTATACGTAAAAGCACATTACTTAAAGGATGTTGTAGCGGGTGCATTGATAGGCTTTCTTAGCGGATTACTCATATCCCATGTAAGTTACATCATGCTATTGGTATGAACTGCGCTTACCTTGGCCCGAAATGATCTTCTCCGCTGTAATCTTTACAGACTCCGAGGAATTGTGATTTAGATTCCACCCTAAGCTCTTTATCTTATCTGTAGCAAGAAGCATAACTGGGACATCTCCTTTCCAACCGCGATCTTCGCTGCCAAATTCAAAAACTGGCTGCAATCCCATGGTTTTGCTCACGATCTCCGCGATTTGCCTCACTGTGATGTAATCATCCGAGCCTATATTGAACACGTCAATATCCTTCTGAGGATTAGATGCAAGCACCATAGCTTCAACGCAGTCTTCAACATAGACATAAGACTTTTTCTGATTTCCGTTACCCAGTATCTCAAGCAAGTTCCTATTTTTGTTTAATTTATTTATAAAGTCGTGTATTACCCCATGATCTGATCTTGGACCGACAACGTTTGCAAGTCTAAATATGGTCCCCTTTATGCCGAATGTAGAAGCATACGCTGATATGAGCGACTCAGATGCGAGCTTGGAGGCCCCATACAAAGAAATAGGCATCAGCGGCCCATAATTCTCTGGTGTTGGTATTGTTTTCGCTTCTCCATACACAACTGATGAGGAAGTGAAATTTATCTTCTTTACGTTATTCTTTCTCATAGCTTCAAGGACGTTGTAAGTGACAATGATATTCTGATCGATCATGTCTCTTGTGTTTGTGAGCCCAGATTTAACATCCGGGTTCGCAGCCAGATGCCATACCTCCTCAACATCCTCAAAGTAAGAGGATATATCATCCTTCAAAAGATCGGCTTTTATGAACTCAAATGAATCCTTATCAAGGTGATAATCTATATTCTCCTTCTTTCCTGTGCTTAAGTTATCTATAACCTTCACGCGGTAATCTAAGAGCATGAGCTTATCAACTAAAGACGCGCCTATAAACCCCGCCCCTCCAGTGACCAAAACCTTTCTATTCATAGCAGATATTAATTATACAATGCACTGCTTTTAAATATAGCTGCTTAATTTATTGTATGATGCAGTCGTAGTCTAGTGGGAGGACATGAGCCCTCCAAGCTCGTGACCCGGGTTCAAATCCCGGCGACTGCATATTGAGGGATCATGAAAAACACAAACGTGTTGCTCTTGACTAAAACTCTGAGAGCTTTTTCAGTTGGGTTTATAAGCATAGTATTACCGCTTTACCTGTCTTCTTTAGGTTTTTCAAAAGTAGAGGTAGGTGTAGTGTTCACTCTAATAATTGTTTCCAGCGCAACATTCACTATGCTATCACATAGATTCGCTCGCTTTATAGGTAGGAGAAATTCTTTGATGATGTTCTCTTTTATCACCGCATTAAGTTCGCTTGGGATATTTCTTATTAGCAACTCTATACTTTTTGTTATATTTGCCTTGCTGTCACTGATCAGTGTCAATGGAACTGACATCGGCCCAACATTCAGCCTTGAAAACGCGGCATTCTCAGACTCTGCAAAAGGTAAGAACCCAAGATATTTCTCAATATATAATGTAATTGGAGGTATCGCGGTGGCGGCTGGATCCTTGTCAGTTTCCTGGCCAGGCGTGTATATAAAGGATTTCTTCTTTGTGCTTTTCTTGCTCTCGCTTTCTTCAGGTATGTTGTATCTAATGCTCAAAGAAGAAGATAAAGAAAGTATCACCAAAAAGATAGTGATACCAGAAGCATACAAGAAAAAGATAGATGGGCTTGCTGAGCTATTCAGCATAGATTCTTTTGGTGGAGGATTCACGCTTCAAGCTATCATAGCCTATTTCTTCTTCATAAAATTTGGACTCACGGAGTCATATCTCGGGTACATATTCTTTTTGGCGAATGTGCTCGTTATATTATCTTATTTCTTTTCGTACAAACTATCTCAGAGGATAGGGTTGATAAACACTATGGTATTCACACATCTCCCTTCGAACATATTCTTAATCTTAATCGCATTCTCTCCGACTGCAATTCTGGCTGTAATATTTTACTTGATTAGGATGTCACTAGCTGAGATGGATGTACCTCCAAGACAGGCATACACCATGATGGTTATACCTAAAAGATACAGGAACAAAGCTGCCGCAACCACTACCGCAGCCAGGATGTATACTCAGTCTATATCCCCTATGATAAGCGGGCAACTGATGCAATTCGTAAGCAACGGTTCCCCATTCTTATATGGAGGGTCATTAAAGATAATATATGATATCCTACTTTTCAAGAGGTTCAGGAAGATAGCTACAGTTAGCAAATGAAGGGAAATTTAAACGTATAAAGAACCATCAATGGTGCACAAATAAAACAATTATTAACAATGAATATTATTATATAATGATACACGAGCTGGGTTGGCTGAGTGGTTAAAGCGCCGGTCCCGAGAACCGGTTTCCGTAAGGATGCACAGGTTCGAATCCTGTACCCAGCGTTTTGTGACACCGCCTCGATTACTTTTGGTGATAGCACATTGCAAATCAAGATTTAAAACGCTTAAAAATATACATTGATATCATTAACGAATGAGAAAGAAAACGATATTTGGTCTACTTGCCTTGTTTTTATTCATATCATTAATTTCACTAAGCCAAGTTCATGGCCAAACCTCCTATATAAATGTAACTGACAGCATCAATCAAACCTCGAATGTATACGCCGAAAACATCGTCAATTACTCTATCCTTTTATCTGGGGCAAATGGAACTTTTGTGGCCCCTATCCCTGCCAATTCTTATGACATATCAGTTTACCTTAACGGCACCAATACTAATTTTGTGTATCAGAACTTGTCCTCTTACTTGATACTTAGTATAAATGGCATCAATGGATTCAGCAGATTAGACATCCTGTTTACATATAATGAGAATGTCAATGTTAACGACTCTTACTTTATGGATACTTATTACTTTATCCCTCCCTCATTTACAAGCTACTTCAAACTTGATATGCTTCTACCGGAGGGAGCATATGCAGTTACCTCCAACAAGCCGAATAACTATGGACCAAGTGTATATGGATTTTTCACGAATGGTAAAAGAATAGACGCAAGATGGATTATAGAAAACCAGTCTTACTCTTCAGGTCTGTATGTAATTATACCTTTTTACTTGGGGTACAAGCTCTCCGTGCATGCACCACAACAGCAGAGTGATCTGCTAGATATAATTTACATCTTGATAGCCATAGTCATAGCTATATTAGGATATGAACTCAGATTAGTCTTGGCTAAAAAGGATAACACCACATCTCTCCGAAAAAGAAAAGCGAGGAGATATAATCCATTCAATATTCTTCTAAGCGGAGATGAAAAGAGGATACTTAGTTTTATTCCAAAAGATGACTTCATAATGCAGAATGAAGTTGTGCAAAAGAGCGGGTATTCCAAGGCAAAGGTAAGCAAGATAGTTTCAAAGCTTTCAAGATATAGATTTGTAAAAGTGATTCCAGAGGGAAGAAATAATAAACTGAAAAGGAATTGAGTCATGTTCAGCAACAAAAAAGGATATAGGGTTGAGAGGAAGATAAGGCTGATATTAAGCAAACACGGGTGGCATGTTGTCAGATCTGGCGGCAGCCTTGGCGAGTATGATTTGATTGCATTCAAGCACAAAAAATGTGTATTTTTTCAGATAAAATCAACATCTAAAAAGGTGCTCTATTATTACGGTTACAATAAGTCGTCTTTCCTCGGCTTTCCATTCTTGCTTGTAGTGGACTTTGGATATGGCAACGTAAGAGTTCTAAAACCCAGGGGAAAAGTAAAGCCTTCCGATGGCGAAAAATTTGAAGAATACCTGCAAAAAAACCCCTAGAAACAGTTTCCAATGGTTTCACAGTATCGTTTTAAATGGGGTATATTGTCATTACCATTAAGGTTTTGGGCTGCTCGGACCTCAAAACCTTATTTTTATTTTTCTATTGTTTTTGCTTGGGTAATTGGCCAGTGACATTTATAATGAAAGATCTGTTTACTAGGTAAAACTCTATATTTTTGGAGTTTAGGTTGTTTTCTATGTATTTTATGTTATCTAATTTATCTTCGAAGAGGAGTATACGATGATACTCTTTACTTAGTTTCTCTACCTCCAGCAATTTCCACTCCTCATCTTTCAGATAATGATTATCTGGCAGGATTATCTTGTTATATCTCAAGCCGTATGTATCTAGCAGTTCCTTTGTCTGTCTTCTAAATTCTTCGCCCCTTGCACTCAGTATTATGGTTTCACTCCTCTCTCTTTCAGCTCTTTCATTTAGATATCTAATAATCGGTTTGTTCGGTGTAAGTTTTTCACCGTATCTTCCATATGCAAACGTGTAAAGTTGACTTTTCCAAGCCTTACTGAAATCTTTTGGAATTTTACCATCTCTGCTGATGATCTCAAGGTCACTCAGTGTTTTACAATCTTCTTCACCTTTTTTCTCTCTTTCCACTATTTCATGCAAATCCTTTGCCGCTAAAATAATGGCTTCTCTGTTAAAAAATAAAGTATCATCAAAATCAGAAACCAACGCTATCAGTTTTTCCATATTCTAAGTATATCACAATCAACCTAAGAATATCCTAGCTAAAGTGACAACAATAACTATCGCTATGCCTATGAATACGATTGTCTGCGGCTTTACCTTTATCTTGCTTTTGTATTCAGAGTAATACTGTACCAGCCCTCCAAAAGACGAAGGCATCCTCGCTTGTCCTTTCTTATTCATAAATAACTCCAAATTTGGAATTCACCTCTTTATATCTTTTCACATAAATCATGTTATAATAGACGTTTTACATTTAAAAACACTATTTATAGCCTACAGAATTCAAAACTTATCAATATGAACCATATCACCTATCTTTGGTGGGGTCTGTTCATAACCTTTACTTTCTTCAGAGGAATAGCCTATGGGTATAACCCACCTAACTATATAATCCTCAGGTAAACCAAGGATTTGTCTCATCTTTGCCTGATTTAGGTTAGTGATAGACGCATTGCTCAGACCAATTTCAGATGAATGAACTATTATAAATTCAGCAACCATCGCAGCGTTATCTATACATATCTCATTCGCTTCTTCCTTTTCAAATAGAGATTCAAGTTTTTTGGGGTTGCAAACTATGATTACAATGAAAGGAGCAGAGTCGATGTTTGGAGTAAGGCAAGCCTCACTGACTGCTTTTTTTATGTCCTTGTCTACGACTATGATAAACTCATATTCATATATGCCAGTCGGATTCGGAGCAAACCTTGCAGAATCAAGCAAGTCTACGATGGTCTCCTCTTTGACTTCCTTATCAGAGAACAAAAAAGTGGCTTTTCTTGATCTTAACACGTCCGAGATACCCATAGAATTTGATTGGATGTCAACAAATATATATGTTAAGTCAATCCAAAATCAGGAGTAGGTCTCTATTATTTCGCCGAGGACTTCCCCTTTACCCCCGGTGGCTTTGACCAGCAGCTCGTTACATACCAAGCATTTCACATCAGATGATGGCCTACTGAACACTATCTGCTCGTTTTTGCATTTCTTACATCTAACTTTCACAAATGCACTCTCAACGTTTTTAAAAATTATCTCTTCCATATCACTTTATCTCAAGCTTCTTGGCTTTCTTCCCCCTCTTTTGGACTTCCATCTTGCCGCACTTATTACACTTGTACCTTATATCATATCTCTTTGTAGTTTTCACTTTTATTTTTTTATGCTCAAACATCGGGTAGGGAGTGCTTCCATAGCCGTGGTCAATATTCCACAGTTTTCTTCTACTTCCCTTTGTCATGGTTCCCCTTCTGCCTGGCTTTACTAACACGACCGTGTGCTCAGTGTACTCTCCACAGTATTTGCAAAAACGATTAACTTTAGATGGAATTTTCATTCTTTTCTATAGAAAGTGGGTGTATTTAACTTTAACTTAGTGGTCTGGATGACACAAAAATTAATTTAAGCCGATGAAAACTAGAATAATGTATGAAAAAGATTTATCTTGAAATAATGCCTGCAGCGTTTTTGGTGTTAACTTTTCTTATCTTTCCCTTATCTTTCGCTGAAACTTCCGTATCTCTTAACTTTAACTTGGTCCCCCTCTATACTCAAGGCACATGTCCTTTTCTCTCTCCATTGCAACTAAGAACAGCATATAACTTCACGCAGCTATACGCTCAGGGGATAAATGGTGCCGGGGAGAGCATAGCGATAGTAGATGCACATGGGGCTGCCGGACTTCTGCAAAGCCTTTCAGCCTTTGACAATGCATATGGTCTCCCCCCACTCAGCTTGGGATCAAATCTCCTCATAATCGAGCCTTATGGCACTCCAACTGTAAACTACTCTAACTGGACGAGAGAAACAACACTTGATGTAGAGGTTACCCACTCTCTTGCACCAGGTGCTAAGATATATTTAGTAATAACTCCTGATTCTTCAAGCTTACTTAATGCAGTAAATTACACTATAAATAATCTTCCTGTGAATGCTATATCAATCAGCTGGGGGGCTCCGGAAGAGGAGTACTCCAGTAGCTCTCTATCTGATTTTAACTCAATCTTTCAAAATGCCTACGATAAAGGTATAAATGTTTTCGCCGCGAGCGGAGATTCGGGGGCGTATAACGGTGGCAATGGCTTATCAGTAAACTTTCCAGCCTCAAGCCCTGATGTCATATCAGTTGGGGGAACAGTGCTTTCTGTATCATCATCTGGGAGTTATATAAGTGAGACAGCTTGGAATGATAGCGGAGGCGGCGAAAGCGGGTTCTTCACTAGGCCAAT